>JAAUYA010042702.1_pt1 | contig 51066 bp, 50 predicted proteins | sample 7278161 | NCBI WGS metagenome assembly JAAUYA01 (sample SAMN14350120, study PRJNA611818) | marine sediment metagenome | isolation source: surface marine sediment (3m) | place: French Polynesia: Moorea | collected 2018-08
GCCATGGAAGGAACCTCGTTACTTTGTCAAGGAATTGAATTGGTCTAAGGGGAAAGATTGGTATTTAAATATTTTTGAATCTGCCGGCGATGCAAAGGTAATTGGGGAGTCATCTATTGACTACAGTAAGTTACCTCGTTATCAAGGAGTTCCTGAGCGAATTGCTTCGTTCAATCCTGAAGCACGTATTGTATATATTATGCGAGATCCTGTGGAACGTTGCATAAGTCATTATTGGTGGGATGTGCGTTGGTCTGGTGAGGGTCGAAATATGTTGACGGCAATTCAAAAAGTCAGGGATATTACAGATGTTAGCTACTACGCGATGCAACTTCAACCCTATATCGATATTTTCGGACGCAATCGCATTTTTGCAATAACTACAGAAGAACTTTCTTTAAACCCTAGAGAAACTTTACAAAAACTTTTTAAATGGTTAGGTGTCGATCCCTCCTTTGTACCGCCCAATTTGAATCGACGTTATAATATTTCATCTGAAGAAGTGCCCACAATGAGGGGAGCTCGCGTTTTCTCTCAACTGCGCGGTACCCCTGTCTGGGAGTTGATAAAGAAGTTGATTCCAACATCCACGCGCAACATGATAAGAGATGCACTAGCTCGCCCGATGGAACGCGATCTGAGTTATGTGAACGAAACTCTTGAGTACCTGCGACCTATTCAACAACAGCAGATAGCAGAACTCACTAATTTACTTGGTCGCGAGTTTCCTGAATGGACAACTTCGTATGACACGAAGATTTCCGCCTGAAATCAAACAATTAGAGTCATTAGTCAGTTAAAACTTCCCATTTATTAAGTTTAATGAAAAAACAATCTTCTTTAGTTGTGTGTACCCCTTTTACCAACGAAAACTGGAAATGGTTTGCACCAACATTTGACCAAGATAAACTAAACTGGCACTTCTTCTATCACAAACCAAGAGGAATACTCGAAAAGTATATCCGACAGCCCAACCTAACTATGATCCGCACTTGCCGAGAAGCTGTTTTGGCTGTGAAAGAAAAACAGGCTGATTTACTCTTTACCCATGACCCAAGAGTATCTTTTTGGTGTGCTTTTTTTGCTAAACAGCTAGATGTCAAAACCGAGCACATTGCATATTCCTTCAACTTTCCAGAACTGCCACGTAGTATAAAGCGTCGTTTCATGACATCAGCTTTTACCAACATTAACAAGTTTATCGTTTATTCAAACTTTGAAAAGCAGTTATACCACGACTATTTTGGCATCCCATTAGATCGGATTGATGTTCGCCTTTGGAGTGTAGGAATACCGAAATTTGAGCCTCAAGAACCTCTCGAAATCGGAGATTACATCTGTGCCATAGGAGGTAATGCACGGGATTACTCAACTCTGATGGAGGCGATGGAAAAGCTACCCGATATTAAGCTAGTGCTCATAGCTAGACCACATAACCTCAAAAATTTAAAAATTCCATCCAATGTAAAAGTTTTCATAAATATCCCCAAACCACAAGCTATGAATATTCTCAAGTATTCTTGTTTCATGGTGCTACCCCTAAGAGATTCCCAAGTTCCCTGTGGTCACGTTACTCTAGTCGCGGCAATGCATCTTGGTAAGGGTTTCATTATTACCAATTCTATTGGTGTCAGTGATTATGTAGTAAATGATTACAACGCAATTGCCTGTGAGGCATCTGCACCAGATGACTTAGTTGAAGCAATTCAAGCTCTCTGGGATGCGCCTGACAGATATCAGCAACTCGGTGAGAATGGTCAGCAATTTGCCAGAGAAAATTGCTCAGAAGAATCAGCCCGTCATTATTTGCATGATTTGCTACTGGAGAGAAAGTTAATCAGCAATAATAGTTATTAAAAGTTTCTCTATTTGCAGTTGGAAAATTGGTTAGAATAATAACTCAAGTTGCTAGTCATAAAAGTATTATTATCACAGAATAATTTCTACCAATAAATTACTTGTCTTTGATAAATGTTACTGATTTTTTCCGTATAAACACTGATTTTTTTGCGTAGAAAAACTGATGTTGATACCTTCGATCAACTTTAGACTTGTAACTAGCAACTTGGGTTAATAGAATAGACAACACTATTGATAGAAGTGTTGAAGGAGCTGGTTTGGTGATAAATCTATCTAAATCTAGAATATGAAAACTATTGGGGTTGTAACAATTGGTAGAAATGAGGGCGATCGCCTCAGGCGCTGCCTACAATCATTAAAGGCACAGATTCCGCAAGATGCACCCATAATCTATGTGGACTCTGGATCAACAGATGGTAGTGTGGAGATGGCGCGAGCGCTCGGAGTACAGACAATCGCTCTAGATCTGTCAATTCCCTTTACGGCTGCCAGGGCACGTAATCAGGGTTTTTGGTATTTATTGGAGCATTATCCTGAGATTGAATATGTTCAATTTATTGATGGTGATTGTGAATTGTATCCTAGTTGGCTAGAAACTGCGATCGCCACTCTAGATCATAATTACCAATTAGCAGTTGTCTGTGGTCGCAGACGCGAAAAATATCCCGATGCTTCACCCTATAACCGCTTAGCTGATATGGAATGGGATACACCTGTGGGTGAAGCTAAAGCTTGTGGTGGAGATGCCTTAATGCGAATTAAAGCTATTCAAGAAGTAAACGGTTATAATCCCAGTCTAATCTGTGGTGAAGAGCCAGAAATGTGTATCCTTCTCAGGGAGAAAGGTTGGAAAATTGAACGAATTGATGCGGATATGACACTCCATGATGCAGGTATGTTCAAATTTAGTCAATGGTGGAAGCGTTCTGTGCGTGGTGGGTGGGCAATAGCGGAAGGTTATGCCATCCACGGCGCACCTCCAGAAAAATATATGGTCAAGGAACATTTTAGTGGCTGGTTATGGGGTCTTACTATTCCTCTACTGGCCCTTAGTACTATTTGGCTTACTAAGGGATTAAGTTTATTCTTATTACTGGGTTATTTAATTTTAATGTGGCGGATCTATCTCTATCGTAGCGAGCACGGGGACATTTCAGCACACGCTTATTTGTATGCTTTCTGGTGCGTATTATCGAAATTTCCTCAAGCATGGGGACAAGTAAAATATTGGTGGACAAGATGGCGAGGGAAACAAGCAACTTTAATCGAATACAAAAAACCGATGGTTAAAAAAACTTAAAAGAGTTATTCTTAAATTTAAGATCAAGCTTGTTGATTTCCTATTCTGAATAAAAAATGCGTATTGCTATTGTTGGTTGTGGCTTTGTTGCAACCCAAAACGATGTGAGAAAGTCAAATTATCTTAAAGTAATTACCGTTAATTCTGAGGGACAAAATAATCTACCGGGGAAATAACTTCCCAAACCACGGTTGACATATAGTTGATTATCTCCTACTTGATGCCAACCTTGCGACCATTGCCAATGTTTAACGATCCCGGAGCATTGTTTCATGTAGGGGATTAAACATTGAAAGGGTCGGGAAATATAGCCACGCATGTGGAATAAGATCGCAGGAATTGGTCCGATTCCAGGTACGATCATTTGACCACCGTGAGTATGACCTGATAATTGCAAATCTACTCGGTATGATTTTAAGATTGCGGCCGTATCAGGATTATGGGATAAGACGATGCGAGGAATATAGGGATTAATTGACTCTAACACTGAGGAGGGATTGAAGTCTGGTGACCAAAAATCAGCCAATCCGACTATGGCTAATTCTTCTCCTAGAGGATAACAAACTTGATTCCACAATACTCTAATTCCAATACTTGTCAAAGCTTTAATAATCATTTCCTTACTATGGTAGTAGAAAATGTCATGGTTTCCCAAACAAGCATAAATCCCTTGACGACTTCTGAGATGTTTGAGGTGAGGAATTAGGTTATAAATTGCTTTTGGATCGTCAGTAACGTAATCTCCTGTTAGTAAGACTAAATCTGGATTTTCTTGGTTACTTTTATAGATACTTTCCTCAAGTAATTCATCTTTTAAACGTTTACCATCATAGTGTAAATCAGACAGTTGAACTAGTTTGGTACCTCTTAAAGAAGGTGATAAATTGGCGATCGCCAGGTTTAATCTTTCTACTTTTAAGAAACTTGGAAAAACGTTCAACTCAGCTATTGCACTCCTTAAAAAATACTTAGCACTTTTGGTAATCGCTCAACCAGATATTGAAGCGATCGTCAATTAAGATTTTGCCCGACTGCTAGCGATAATCGCTCACCACGCTTCCATATTTTTTGATTACCTTGTAGATACAGCATCTTTAGCCAAAGCGTAAGATAGTAGTTTTTAGATTTGTTCATCTAAATTATAACGATATAACCTGAGACCTGATGGATTTTGTCAGTTTTCGCTAAAATTGACAAGGGTGATACACTACCAAGAGGCGATCGCCAAATTAGAACCAGCATAGATGGTGTTTAACCTGGTTTAAAGATTAGTTCCATGAGCAAAACAACTACAGTCCCAGATTGGGAAAGATTACAAAAAGCCTTATCAGTGGAAGCAGAATACGGTTTTACTGACTTACAAGGTCATAAATATCGTTTTAGCGAGTTTCTCTGTTTGAGTTTGGGGGAGATACCACCTCTGGATAACTTGATGCTGCGTCGTAGTTGGCAAGAAATGGCAGCTAAATTTGCCAGTTATCCTCAGCTAAATTTTGAACAACGACAAAAATTAGTCCAAGATACTAAGAGTTTTCTCAAATATGTACAAACAAACTTATCAAAGTCTTCTCTAACAGCTGAACAAAAATCCAACTATTCTCCTCCATCACTGAAAACTACTCCGATCGCTCAAGGTATTAATCATAACTATAGATATAGTAATGTTAGTTTAGACCAACCTCTCTCTCAACTAAAAGAAGTCGGCCATCAGAAAAAATCTTCTTTAGAAAAATTAGGTTTATCTAAAGTCAGAGATCTGCTTTTCTATTATCCTCGAGATCATATTGACTATGCTCGTCAAGTAAGTATTCGCGATCTAGTTGCTGGGGAAACAGTGACAGTTATTGGCCAAGTAAAACGTTGTAATTGTTTCAGTAGTCCTAAAAATAAGAAATTAACTATCTTAGATATTCAAATAAAAGATCCCACAGGGCAATTGAAGATAAATCGTTTTTTTGCTGGTGGTTATTACAGTAACCGGGGTTGGCAAGAAAAAATCAAACGTCAATACCCCGCAGGTTCGGTGGTTGCTGCTTCTGGGTTGGTCAAAGAAAATAAATACGGCTTAACTCTAGACAATCCCGAAATAGAAGTTCTCGATCGCCATGGTGCCAATATTAATTCCCTCAAAATTGGTCGGCTTTTACCTGTTTATCCCTTAACTGAAGGAGTAGCTGCAGACTTAATCCGCAAAGCTGTAGTGGAAGCCACCCCTGCCGTGGAACAATTGGAAGATCCTCTCCCCGATCTTTTACTTAATCAATATGGTTTAATTGTCTTGAAAGAGGCGATCACCCACATTCACTTTCCACCGGATCGTCAAAGTTTGAGTGATGCCCGCCGCAGATTAGTCTTTGATGAATTTTTCTATTTGCAACTAGGATTTCTGCAACGTCGTCAACAGGAAAAAGAATCAGAAAAAGCGGCATTTTTTACGCCTCAAGGCAAAATAATCGCGCAATTTAACCAATTACTTCCTTTTCAGCTCACAGGTGCTCAACAAAAAGTTATTGCTGAAATCCTTCAAGATCTACAATCCTCCGTACCCATGAATCGCTTAGTACAGGGTGATGTGGGTTCAGGTAAAACTATCGTAGCGGTTTTTGCTATCTTAGCAGCTATTCAATCTGGATATCAAGCCGCCTTAATGGCACCGACGGAAGTATTGGCAGAACAACATTATCGTAAAATTGTCGGTTGGTTTAATCTGTTACATCTTCCGGTGGAACTGCTCACGGGTTCTACGAAAACTGCCAAACGCCGGCAAATTAACTGCCAGCTAGAAACCGGCGAAATTCCCTTACTCATTGGTACTCATGCCCTCATTCAAGATGGTGTCAATTTTCAACGCCTAGGTTTAGTAGTTATTGACGAACAGCATCGCTTTGGGGTACAACAAAGAGCAAGGTTACTAGCGAAAGGACAAGCACCCCACGTTTTAACCATGACTGCCACTCCCATCCCTCGTACTTTAGCCTTAACTTTACACGGGGACTTAGATGTCAGTCAAATTGATGAACTACCACCGGGGAGACAACCAATTCAAACTACTGCCTTAACGGGAAGACAACGCCCCCAAGCCTACGAACTAATCCGACGGGAAATCGCCCAGGGAAGACAAGCTTATGTCATTTTTCCCATGATTGAAGAATCAGAAAAATTAGACGTGCGTGCTGCGGTTGAGGAATATAAACGGTTCTCAGAAAAGATTTTCCCGGAGTTCAAGGTTGGATTACTTCATGGTCGCATGAATGGCAAGGAAAAAGAGGAAGCTTTGAATGGCTTTCGGGACAATGAAATCCAAATTATCGTTTCTACCACCGTAATTGAAGTGGGAGTAGATGTTCCTAATGCTACAGTAATTTTAATCGAAAATGCGGAAAGGTTTGGTTTATCTCAACTGCATCAACTGCGAGGCAGAATTGGTCGCGGTAGCCATAAATCTTACTGTCTCTTAATTAGTGGTAGTAAAACTCCTGATGCTATGCAAAGATTGGGAGTATTAGAACAATCTCAAGATGGATTTTTTATCTCCGAAATGGACTTGCGTTTGAGGGGACCTGGGGAAGTTTTAGGTAGTCGTCAGTCAGGCTTGCCAGATTTTGCGCTAGCAAGTTTAGTTGAAGATCAAGAAGTGTTGGTATTAGCGCGAGAAGCAGCAGAGAAAATACTGATTCAGGATAAATTTCTCAGTGAAGCCCCTTCTTTAAAACAAGAATTAGAACGGCGTTATCAACGCTTACTCGGAGGAGATATTCTTAACTAAGAAACTATTTTGCTTTTATTTTTATGGTTAACCGAAGCAGTTGCTCCTCGATATTTAATTTGGGTTTTGGTTGTGTTAAGGGAAGATTTATCTGTATGAGTATTTCTGTTATAGTTAGAACCTCGATAAATCAGGGATTTGAGAGGATTAACTTGCTCTGTCTTAGTTTCCGAATTGGCTGCTGCCACTTCTAAATTTTCAATCTTGTTTTTATCCTCATCCTCAAACAGATTACTTTGGGATTCAGTAAATTTGTTAATCGACTTTTGAGTTAAAATTAAACCGACAATCAAGATAGTTGCCAGTATTGGTGTCGGTGCAGAAAATAAACCGACTACGAAACCCACAACCCCTATGAATGCTGCAAAAGCCAGCACCAAGTAGATAATAAATTCCATTGTTATAATCTCCTTCTCAATGAGTAGGATACCCGCAGATTAGCAGGTAACATTTTGGTATATAACATTATAGTATAGTGAGACTGCTACTACCTCTTTAACTTGATAGGCGATCGCTTCTAAAACAGATTCTGATCGAATCTTCTCAAGGGAAAAACCAACCTACCCAAGGATTCTGTAGCTAATGTAGCTCAAGTTGTGACTGTTGACAAGGGGTTTCTAACCGAAAGGGTTGGTGCTCTTGACGCGCAGCTCATGGATAGGGTGGATGATGGTTTAAGGATAGTTATTTATTTGTAGGCGTTTGAGTGGCGATCGCTGTGGGAAGATTGTTGGTAGCGCTGCACCATGCCCGTCACGATCGCTAGCTACAAAAATATCAATTATGTCACATTTTCAAAAACCAACCCATCTGTGAGACGGTCTTGGAACATGGTTATCATTTTATCTTTATTTCCTTTCCCTTTAACTGAAGCGTCTAGACCATAAATGTAAGAAAATTTTCCAATTTATTGCAAAATCTTATTGTTAAAGCTAACCCTGAATTAGCTGAAATTTTCTAAACTATTAGAGTGGGGCGAACAATAGCCCCCAAACTACCTATAAATCAAAGGAATAACCACATGAAATATTGTCCAGACTGGATTATAGAGGTTTAGCACTATGGCAAAGCTATGGGAATTATCTCATGATATTGAGATGCTAGAAGAGGCGATCTCAACGATCCAAAATGATCCTAACCTCAGCGATCCAGATAAAGAAAGCTTAACTCAAGATGCTTTGAAACAATACTTAGAGACAGATCGAGACTTTGAGGATAAAGCTTTAAAGGTTGCTGACTACATAAGATACATCGAAGCTATTACCCAAGCCAGAAAAGAAGAAATAAGGCGGTTACAAGCCCTAGCCAAACAGAGTGAAAACCAAGCGCAATGCCTTCGTAACTATCTTGTTACTCAGATGTTAGCTACTGGTAAAAAAAAGATCGAGGGAGTTAAAGGAAAGTTATCAATCCGTAAAAAGCCTCTCGTCTTAAAGCTACTGGTAGACAACGAGCAATTGCCTCAAAAATTCCAGAAAGTTTCCATAGAAGCCAATAAACAGGCAATTAAGCAGTATATTAAAGAGCACAATGATTGTAGTTTTGCCCGTCTTGAGGATAATGGAGAATACAGCTTAACTATTAAATGAAATCAGTTACTACCTAATTATAAATTAGTTACTACCTAATTATAATGGCTCTCCTAGAGTGGTCGTGACAAAATATCACAAAATAATGATTACAAACCTTGCTTCGCAAGCGTTACAAAATCACAAAAATGCCAAATGTAATAAAAAAGGCATTTTATTTTTTCTCATTTCAAGCTATATCAGGGATGGAGCTATTATTAGCTATCAATTTAGTACAGCTAGTCTAGGAGAGCCATTATGACTAGCTAGCATATGGTAGTTTGGTGCTTCTAAGCTTACCAGATAATTCTCGTTTCTTGTACTCAATAGCTCTTACTAGGTTCTCAAAACTATTCGGTTCCCAGTAGTTTAGCCATTGAATGTCGCGCAAATTTACTCCTAACTCTGGTAGTTGCAAATCCGGCACATTACAATCATCTAGTTTGAGGGGGATTAAATAGATTGTACCCGGCGTTCTCTCAGCATACTGACTTAGAGCTAACTTAAACTCTCTTTGGACATATCCTTGTTTGCTAACAGATTGTTTCGAAAGAAAAACAATAACGATGTCGCTGTACTTAATAGCTTTTGGGATTTCTTCTCTCCAATTCAGTCCAGGAAGAAGGTCTTTTTTATCGAGCCAGGGTTTATAGCCCTTTGCGTTGAGGCGGTCGTACAGTTTCAATACCTCTTGCTTATCCTCCCTGGCATGAGCTAGGAAAATCTGAATGCGATTGCTCATCCAAATCTTTTCTTGACTAAAGCGATGATTAGACATATTGCTACCTCAAATAACTATTTCATAATTAATAGTTTACTTATTACACTTTCTATCTTAGTGTATAAAAAACACTATGCCAACCTCTGAAACTTAAAGAAAAAATTCCCGGTGTAAATTCTTCCATACGATTTCAAATTGAATTCAATTTTCACGATGCCAAATAATTTTGGGGATTGGAAGATTTATGAATGTGTGCCAAACTGCCGTTACTAAGGCAGTCAATCTCGCTTTCTTCATGGTTAACTTTTCCGATCAATTGTTGCGACACTTTCGCTATCATTATCATCATAATTTCAGTATTCTGGAGCGAAAAGCCTTCTATCGTTATATCATTGGAGTAAGAAAATATTTTTATTTTCCTTTAATTTAGGAGAGTACGTCAAATTGGTATTTATTGTTCTTTTAGATAATGAAAGTTACCATTCAAAAGCTCAAGCACTGGAAACAAGAACAACGCTCCATTGTAACTTTAACTGCCTGGGATTATGCGATCGCTCAACTTTTAGATCGAGCAGGGGTAGATATCATTCTGGTGGGTGACTCCCTAGCGATGGTAGCTTTGGGGCACTCTAGCACTCTACCTATCACTTTAGACGACATGATTCACCATACCACTGCCGTCTGTAGGGGAGTAACAAGAGCGTTAGTAGTTTGCGACTTGCCATTTTTAAGCTATCAGCAAAGTATCACCAAGGCTATAGAATCTGCCGGCAGAGTCTTGAAAGAAACCAAAGCAGGGGCGGTAAAGTTAGAAGGGGGATATCCAGCCATGATCGATACTGTCACACGACTAACCGAAATTGGCATTCCCGTAATGGCTCATGTTGGGTTAACTCCTCAGTCAGTCAGAATACTGGGTTATAGACAACAGGGTAAAACCGAAAAAGAACAAAATCGGATTTTAAATGAAGCGATCGCCCTAGAAAATGCAGGTGCCTTTGCGATCGTTTTAGAGCATATTCCTGCGGAACTGGCCAAAAATATAACTAAACGACTATCGATTCCCACTATTGGTATCGGTGCAGGCGTACATTGTGATGGACAAGTTTTAGTTACTGCCGATTTATTAGGACTTTCAGAAAAATTACCACCTTTTGCTAAATCTTTTGCTAACTTAAAAGAGGTAATCTTACAAGCAGTGCAAGATTTCTCCTCCGAAGTAAAATCTAGTAAATTCCCTCGCACTTAATCTTTTTTAAGACTAAAAAAGGCTACATGATTATCAAATTTACTTGCGGAATATTTTCCCTACTTCTTTTATTTATAATTGGTGGCTCTGAATCTGCTAATCAAAACACCTTAAATGCTCATAATCTTTCTGGTAGAATTACTATTTCTTTGAAACATGGAGTTTGGAAAATTTGGCAAGAAAAGCGAGTTTATCAAGATATTACTCTTGATTTAGTCTGTAAAAAAGGCCAATGTGAAGAAGAAGTTTATGGTTGGGCACCAAAATATAACCAAGACGTAGATCATCAAGGGAAAGTAGAAGTTACTCATCAGCAAAATGCTTGGTTAGCCAAAGTCAAAATGAAGATTAGGCCACATCCTTGGACGATCGATTCAGAGGAAGCAGAATATAAGATTGAATTTTTACCCTACCAAAAAAATCAAATCATCGGTAGCTATACAGGAAGATTTAGTGGTCAATTTTTACTAGGAAAAGTAACTGGCATTATTAACTCTAATTTGTCTACACCAGTGGCAAATCATCAACCAATTAAACCTCAAGAACATCCAAGACTAGCCTTTCGGGCATCTGAACTTGAGGCCATCAGAATCAAGGCCAAAAAAGATTATGGTCAAGCTATTTTACAACGGTTAAATCAAACTCTAGAGGGTAAAATTTATTATGATGGTTATGGTCCTAATGGAGGTTGGCATGCCGCTGGACATTGTTTTTTAGCACTACTTAATCAAGATTTGATCGCAGCGGAAAAAGGCTGGCAACTTACTCAAAAAACAATTGCTAATTCCGCGCCTCGTGTATTAGAACAATCTCAAATTGTAGCGGGTATTGCTTTAGCTTATGACCTATGCTATCCAATTTGGGAGCCAGAAAAAAGACGAGCATTAACCCAATGGTTAGCCAGTCAGAGCGTAAAATTAATCAATGGCGGAGGTGAGGGATGGAATGGAAGTACCGTCAGTAATTGGAATGCCAGAGCTCGTAGTGCAGGGGGGTTGGCGGCTTTAGCCATCATGGAAGAACCAGAGGAGTTTTTTGGCGACGATCAATACTTTAACTCAGTAGATAATTTCTGGTTATATTTGAAAACAGCACAAAGAAATATCCAGCGCTATCTTGCTTTAGCTATTGGAGAACGCGGTTTTGGTACCGAGGGGGATTCCTATACCCGTGATTCAATGCTATTAATTCTCCCTTTCTTGCAAGCATATCGTAATGTTTTAGGTCAAGATTATGTCACTGGTTCAAGTGCAGAGTGGATTTTACCTCACTATGTAATGCGTATAGTTGAGCAAGATGGTAAAATTTATTTACCCCCTTATGGTAGACATAGATATGGGCCGACAGGGTCTTTTTTTGCTCTCGGTTTGAGTACTACATCTGAGCGATTTTTGCCGGCAGTGTTGTGGTTTTTCGATCGCCATTTTGGATGGGAGGGAGATAGAAGTTTTGGCATTGGTCAAGATACTCCCCATGATGCTATTTATGCTTTAGTCGGATATCGTGAAGATACCCCTAGACAAAATCCTGCCGCAATTTTGGATAAGGTATTAGTTGATGAGCAAAAAGGTTTTTTTGTTTTTCGTAACCAGTGGCAAGATGAACATGATGTGGTAGCAAGTATCTATCTTAAACGGCAACCTCGTGTTGGTGGTTGGTCATTTCCGGAAGTAGGTAGTTTCAGAATCACTGGTTTGGGTACAAATTGGGCGATGGCTGGACCTGGGGATGGTAAACCAGAGAGTGAAAATATCGTGCATCTAGCAGAAGCAAAAGCATGGGAAACAGCTCAAATCGTTTCTTCATTCTTTAATCAGAACGGATCTGGCGTAATTACCATGAAAATGAATGATATTGTTGTGCCAAAAACCGAGCCACCAGTAAGAATTAGTAGTTTACGCTCCTTTGCGGTTGACTACAGTGGTGCTTCGGGAACTCCTGCTTTATTTGCCGTGGTAGATCGGTTTTCGGGAGCAACTTCTCAGGAACATTTGGTGAACAATAACTGGATTATGCATACCACAGGAAATGTCACTATTGAAGGGAGAAAATTCATGATTAAAAATCAATCAGGAGCAACTTTACAAGGCATTTTTGTTACCCCAGAGGAGGTCAATATCTCTTATCAAAAAAATGAGCAAGGAGGCAAAATTATCGCTAATGGTGGAGAGCAGTTTTTTGTGGTCATGACAATTCAAAAAGGAAAAGCTCCTGCGCTCAAAATTTACGGTAATTCTAGCTTAGATGCTAGAGTAGATGTTGGCGGTCAAACTCTCCGCTTTATCAATAATCGTCTTGTTTTAGAGCAGTTCTAATAGCCAAAAGTCTTTAAATTTAACTATTCCCTAAAAAACCATAATGCCTAAAATTACGTGAGTTCGATTTTGGATTTTGGATTTTGGATTTTGGATTGGAGGTTAATTGTGTCAATCCGATTCGGGATCAGGAGTTGAGTCTTTTTCGAGTTGAATCTTGAGTCATCGATTAACTAACGATAGAATAAGCCTTTGAGCATCTCGTCGAACTCACGTTAAAATTGATTATTTTGAACAGAGTTTAAAACTCATGGTTCGCCCATTAGCTAAATTTTCTAAACCTCCTGCTTGCTCAAAAATAGTAATCGCTTTTCTAAATTATGAGCTGCTTTAAAATATTGTTTTTCTTGATAATATAGCTGAGATTTTTTTTCTAGATCAAAAGCATGTTTTATATTAAGATTTTGGGGCAGTACAGAAGATATACTTAAAAATAATAATACTCCTACCCAAAGACAAAAAATGAGTCTACGGTATTTTTTGATTTTTGTTGTAATTTGATGAAACACTCTGATTACGTCATGAAGCACTCAAAGCAATACTGTTCAGTTAGTGGCTCAAGTTATTTTGTCCGCCCCCTAAATCCCCCAATTCTGGGGGACTTTTACAAATCTGGGTTCAACCTTTTTCTCTTTTCAATAGGGCTTTTCTTGCTTGTTCTCGATCGTCAAAATGGATCTTTTCTGTTCCCAAAATTTGGTAGTCTTCATGTCCTTTTCCCGCAATCAGAACTCCATCTCCGGGTTGAGCTATTTCAATAGCTCTCTGAATCGCCAAAGCGCGATCGCCGATCACTATCGGTTTAACCGAGCTGGGGATACCGGTTAAGATATCATCCAATATCCTTTGGGGATCTTCAGTGCGGGGATTATCAGAGGTAACCACAGCCACATCAGCTAATTCGGCGGTGATTTTGCCCATTTTCGGGCGCTTGGTGCGATCGCGATCGCCACCACAACCAAATACACAAATCATTTTCCCTGAAATAAAAGGTCGTGCGGCGGTGAGTAAATTTTCTAAACTATCGGGTGTATGGGCATAATCGACAATCACGCTAATATCTTGATCATCACTAATTTGTACCCTTTCCATACGTCCGGGCACACCTGTGAATCCAGGTAAACTTCCAGCCAATGTATCTAAATCCAAACCTAGGGGTAAAACCGCACCTACCGCAGCTAATAGATTGGCTAAATTGAATTGTCCCACCAACGGGGAATTAAACTCAATTTCACCAACGGGGGTGTGTAAGATACCTGTTACTCCAGTGGCTTGATAGTTGAGCTGGCTAGTGTATAAATCTGCTGCCGAGTTGCTCACACTATAACTCCAAACTCGCTCTGAAGGGAAAGAATTAATTAACCTTTGACCATAATCATCATCATAGTTAATAATAGCCTTACCTTGAAGATATTCAGGGGTGAATAAGAGAGATTTTGCCTGGAAATAATCCTCCATATCTGGATGGAAATCCAGGTGATCCTGAGTTAAATTAGTAAACACAGCCACCTCAAAAGCACACTGTTTGACTCTGCCTTGGGCTAAAGCGTGAGAACTAACTTCCATCACCGCAAATTCATTTCCCGCATCCAGAGCTGTGGCTAATTGTGCTTGCAAATCTACGGCAAAAGGAGTAGTATGAGTTGCTGTATGTTGATAGCCTCGCCAGCGAGCATATAATGTTCCTAGTAGAGCAGTAGGTAGTTGGCATTGGTTGAGGAAAAACTCAATTAAATGGGTAGTGGTAGTTTTGCCATTGGTACCAGTCACCCCAATCATTTTCAATTGCTGGCTAGGATAGTTATAGAAGACTGCTGCTACATCAGCACAAGCTGTAGTCATATCTTCTACGGTAATCAGGCAAGCATCGGGGGTAGGAGGGTATTTTTGGGCAGCTTGGGGAGTAACTAAAGCGGCGATCGCTCCATATTCTAGGGCACTTTGCCAGAATTCGCCCCCATCTACTCTCGTACCTGGCATACCAATAAATAAATCCCCTGGATTACAAGCATGGGAGTTAGTGGAAAGTCCTTTTACCTCTTGCTCAAGGGTAGGATGTTCAGGAACAGATGATATGCTGGAAACTTGTGATAGTAGCTGGCGTAATTGCATGGCGGTTATACACTCCTCATTCAATTGTTAGTTTATTGTTCTTATTCTGACAAATATTTCTGTAACATTTTTGTCAATTGTGACACGGAGACGCGGGGAGAAGGACGAGGTAAGATCTTTTCTCCTGATGTTGTTGGGTGAGATAAAACGGGTACTTCATATTCATAAGCCTGTTTCCAGTCTTCACGGGTGTTGATATCTCTGATTTCTAATTCTATGTTTAACTCCCTGATTTGTTCTAATTTTTCTTGGAGTCCTTCGCAAAGATGACATCCAGGTTTACTGTAAAGAATTAATTTCATTATAATTCGCAATTAGTATTGGAGAACTAAAGTCATTATATGGGAAAAGTTAGTATATAGAACCAATTTGAGATCTCCTCTAACACCATTATGAAAGAAGCATTTTCACGCTTGTATCTAATAAGTTTGGCAATTTCTTATAATCAAGGTTCTAGCTAAAGATACCCAATGGATTCTAATTGTGTCTAGGTACTTACCAATCAACTCTGTAGTGCCAGTACCTTTGGTATCGCCCACATAACAACCGATCTTAACAATACAATAAAATGAGATTATACTAGATTGAGAAAAGGAAATAAGGAAATTCTGATGAGGAACGAGAAGGAGTTAGTATGTATCCATGTTGGTGGTAATTTTATACATTATTGGATATTATACCGCATCTGCAGTACAATTAACAGTTAGGCCGACATAAAGGAGATCGATATGAGTTGGGATGTTTTTGTGTCGTATGCAAGCGAAGACAAATCGTTTGCGCGCCGTTTGGCCCGTGGACTCGAAGCCGCTGGGTTGCGGGTCTGGTTTGACGAGACCGCCCTTGAGGCTGGTGACAGCCTGCGCAGGTCGATCGATAAGGGACTTAAGGAATCCCAGTATGGCGTTGTCGTCCTAAGTACAAACTTCTTCAAGAAGGAATGGCCGCAACGTGAATTGGACGGTCTTACGGCCCGTGAGGATGGCAACTCAAAGGTCATCATACCCGTCTGGTACAAGGTTTCAGCTGATGACGTCCGCGATTATTCTCCGGCACTTGCGGACAAACTTTCGATTTACTCCGGCGGTTCCGCGAAAGGTGTTGTAACGAAAGTCCTCCGAGCGATTCAGAAGGATCGGGTTGGCGCGACAGGTTGGAGTCCAACGTTCACGAATCTTTCGGATGGTACGGAATTGGTTGTTGTACCAATGCGCGCCTGGGAGGACCGTGCCATTTGCATTGGTCGCTACCCCGTACTGAACACTGAGTACCAGCGGTTCGTCGAAGCTACCGGGCATCGATCACCGATTGGAGAGGAATACAAAGATGAAGCGTGGTGCGGACCATTCGTGCCGTGGGAGAGCGACCACTTCTCTGCGCCGGAGAAGCCTGTTGTATGCGTCACTCTTTGGGACGCTGTGAAATACTGTCGGTGGCTATCGAGGCAACACGGTGCTGAAGCATTCCTGCCGCCTGCAGCATTGTGGGACTTCGCAGCCGTTGGAAGTAGTTCCGCGCTATATCAGGCCAAAAGCGTCGACCTGTCTAGGGTCCATCATGACGCACCGTCCCCAGCCGTCGCTGACCGCACTGGCCGACGCGATAACGCTATTGGGATATCTGACATGATTGGTAATGTATGGGAATGGGTGGGCGGCAACTTTTGGGAGGGGATCTCTTCTTTACTCCTTGGAAGGCGACGCCCGATGGAGCCGGAACTTCGTGGTGGAAGTTTTCTCGACAATTTGGAAACGGTTCATCCATTTCTGCGGGTCGGAATGCTCGACGACGGTACCCGCACAAGTCACACCGATCTGGGCTTTCGCATTGCCGCAATGGTTCCACTTGCCAAGCTCCCGAAGGCGGTCGTCGCGTTGCTTGAATTACAACCACACCGGCCCAAAACGTTGTATAAAACGTTGTATTATGCAGACCGGTACTTCGACGAGTACGCGGAATACGAATAGTGAGATACTAGAGCAGTGTGAACTGGTCGCCTCGTAGGCTGGGTTGAGGGACGAAACCCAGCAATCACCTAATAGTTTAATTCCTCTTTGACCGTAGCGATCTTTCTTGAAGTTGGTATAAGCAGCTCATGAACGCGAGTGGGAATGTCCGGCAAAGAGTCTCGATCGCACCTCCTGGTTGAGAAACGCAATGGCGATCACGCGATTGAAATCTGGGGTTCGGTAAGGACAGATCGTCCGCCTGCGGGAAAGAATGCCTGGCTGGACGGAAGATTCTGCGAAACCAATTGGTATAACAACACAGGCTGTATAAAATTCCCAAAGATTGTCAAACTCTCTCTGACTCGTTATCCTTCAGATAGAAATCATTAATTAAGGGAAACTCAAATGACAACCAACAGTTCTTTAGAGGAACGCCTTGCAGTAGTAGAAGCAGCGATCGCCGAGTTGCAGCAAGCTTGTGCACCTCCTCAACCGAGGAATTGGCTCCAACAAATTACAGGCTCTTTCAAGGATGAACCTGCTTTTGAGAAAGTGCTTGATTACGGACGAGCGATTCGCCAAGGAGATGAGTTTCTCCTAGAAGCGCAAGACGAACTATGAAATATTTATTGGATACAGATCACCTTAGTATTCTTCAGCGTCAATCACAAAGGATTCAATTCAACTGGCAAAGATGGATGCACGAATCGCCGCAATTGTAATGTTCTGTAGGTTGATTTTGTTAACCCGTAATCATCGAGATTTTGGTAAAGTGGCAGGATTAGCGATCGAAGATTGGACAGTTTGAAGCGTCAATAGAAATAATCGCGTTTAATAACATAGTTTTCAGTGAGTGCGATCGCCCGATCTTTATGAATCGAGAGGACTTCTCACGCCTCTACCACCACGATTCAACACATGGGTATAGACCATTGTCGTGCGCACTTCATTATGACCTAATAGTTCCTGTACTGTGCGGATATCATAACCATCTTCCCATAAATGTGTGGCCAAGCTGTGACGAAAAGTATGACAGCTTGCTCGTTTAGTAATTCCTGCTTGGCGAATTGATTTTTTAACAGCTCTTTGTAGGGAATCTGGATAAATATGATGTCGGCGAACAACACCCGAAAGAGGATCTTTCGAGCGATTATTCGCAGCCAAGACAAATTGCCATCCCCATTCTCGATTAGCATTTGGATATTTATTTTCTAGAGCATAAGGTAAATAGACTGCACCATATCCTTGAGCCAAATCCTGTTGATGTAAATATTTAGCATTTTCTAATTGCAGTTTAAGCCCTTCAATAGTTGATTGTGGTAACATCGTTATGCGATCTTTACTCCCTTTCCCATCGCGGACTGTGATTTGCTGATATCCAAAATCAATATAGCACTACGTACTAAGAAGGTTAGGGTATTTATAAAGCTTGAAATCAAGTCACAGCTTAATTCTGCATTCTGCATTCTGCATTCTTAATTGCGCGTAGCGCTATATCTTTAACTCGTAAATTTAAGCATTCTGTTAAACGTAAACCCGAACCATATAGTAAACTCGCCATTAAATGATAAACACCACTCAAATTTGCTAGAACAATACGTATTTCTTCACGAGTAAAAACAACAGGAAGTCTTTTGGGACGTTTTGCTGGCTTAATTCCATCAATAAAAGGTAATTCAATTTGTAAAACTTCTTTGTCTAAAAACAATAGTGCATTTCTGGCAACGTTTTGTGTCGATGCAGCCACATTCTTATCTACTGCTAAATGTGAAAGATAAGCCCTAATTTCCTCTACTCCCATTTCGGGCTTGATGACGTTTGTGGTGAAACAAAATGAACTGCTTAATGTAATATAGATAAGACTTTTCGGTCTTAAGACTCATATGCTTAAGACGCAGTGTGCTGCGTACTCGATCTAACAGACGAGGCGGTTGGGGTTCACTCATGTACAAGTTGAAAGTTGAGTCAAAATGTTTTTCAGGAAAAAAGTAAAGTTTTCTCATCTTCATTATTCCCAAATTGACGTGACTAGATGGCAAACTGCGCTAGATGCTGAACTCAAGTCTCACGTTGCTGAAGATTGGGGTCACCTCAATAGAATTCATTTGAATGGTGCGCTTGTTGCTAGGCACGCATGTAGTGTTCTGGCGGTCGGCGACGAACTGCGATTGGGTGGCACGGTACTCAAGTACGAAAGGACGACAGCGCAATGATGGCGTCTAACAGGCATGCAGCGGACGGCGCTGCGCGCCGCCCCTGATGCCAGATGTTAGATGCCCACATTTTTATAAAAATATTTGTAAAGGCTTATTATGTGTACCGAAAATTCTGAACATTTAGCTTAGTCTGATAAATAACACCAATGCAGTCTTGGAAAGCTTGGCTACAGTTAGGAAGATTAGTTCCTTTAATTACAGTTTTGACAGCCCTTCTAGTGGGTATCTCTAGAGTTTTAGGACTGCTTCAGCTTAGTCTTTCAGATTCGATAATTATTACTCTTTTGGGACTGTTAGCCATAAACTCTCTTACAGAAAGACTGAGTTTCCTAGAGAAAATTGACAGCAAACTTCGAATATCTACCGGAGAAGACTTTCTTAGGAAAAGGCAGCAGCTACCCGATTTAGAAAAGGATTGTCGTACCGCCTCAGAGTTACTCATCGCATCAGTTTCCTCTATTACACTTCTCCATTCAAAGCAAACATTTTTTTTGGAGAAATTGAGAGAGGGTTGCAAAGTAAGATTTTTGATGGTGAACCCAGAAAGTGATGCGCTACTGATTTGGGATCAACTCATAGATATGAACGTAACTTGCACAGACATTAAATCTTCACTTGAATACCTTAGAGATTTTGTTGAGACAGGTAATTGTGAGGTAAGATTTGCCAATATCTTTCTTCCCTTCAGTATGATAATGGTCGATCCACATAAGTCATCAGCATGGGCAATTGTCGAATTCCATGGTTATCGTGTTAAATATAATCGACCACACCTTATAATTAGAGCAGAACAACATTCTGTCTGGCTTGAATATTACAGAAATCAAGTGGAGTCACTTTGGGAGGATTCAAAACCATGGCTATTTAATGATATAGGAACAGCTGACAAGAAATCTGATTAGCTGATCCAAGCTTAAGATATTGTTTCTGTGTCTAACCTATTCCCTGAGGCCAACGAACGTTCTCGTGTGGGATTGTGTTTTTTAGGGGCGATCAATTATCATATAGGTGTATATTTTTCTGTATTGTCTAAGAGGAGCACCAATAATGATAATTGGGAACACCATTAACAGGATCACTGTGGATATCGTCGACAATACCCAGCTCGGGAACACCGGGCTCATCCACATCACCGGGCATGGTATTCCAGGTAAGACGCCACCGGGCGCTGCCCCCCAAGAGCTTCGCGTCGTTAGCTCGCAGGGGAGCTTCGTCCAAGTGGCCGTCACGATATCAAGTGCTGCCTGCTCGGGCACGACGGCGACGATCGCCACTTCCGTGCCCCACCAAATCCAAAAAGGACAAAAGGTGTTCGTTTCTGGTGTGAGTGAGACGGGTTACAACGGCGTCTTCACGGTCACTGGCGTTGAATCGAACACGTTTGAGTACACCGTGACCGCCACCCTCGGGAACGGGTCTGGAGGTGCTGTGTATCTGCCGACGCTCATTTCGTCCCAAGTCATCATAGCCGCGACGCTGTCTAACAACACGGTCACAGTGACCTTGAGCGGTACGGCCAACATCCCGCTGAACTCGCCGATCTTCATTTCCGGCTTGACCGGTGCCGGACAGGCCTGGAACGGCGTTCAGACAGTCTCCCAAAACTCATCGAGCGACCCCGCTCTCAAATCGAGCCAGTTCCAGTTCAAGTTCGAAGGTGCCAACGGCACCCCCACCGTACCGGAGAACTCTACTGTCCATATTGTCGCGCTAAGTCCGGAGGCGTTGACGAGCCTCCCGAGCGATCCGGCCACCCATCGTCCATATGTCACGCTTGACTCAAACATTGAAGGCTATTCCGCCCAGCTCGTTGTGATGGTCACTCCGACCAACCAGGCGCCATTCCCTCTTAGCATCACGCCGGGCACGGCGAACCTCAGCAATCTGGGCATCCCGCCTTTTGCCCCGGGCCAGCAGGCCGGGACCTCCGTCGCCGACATCATCGAGTTTTACTATGCAAGTGCGCAGAACTCGACCTTCGACGTCAGCCAAGTGGATGGGTTCGCGCTGCCGCTGACGCTCAAGTGTTCGGAGGTTACTTCGGGGCCAAGTCAGGTGGGCCTCAATCCGGCACTGCCGGGTCTCAGTCGCCAGGCGATCGGCCAGGCGTTTAAGATCTTCATCGAAAAAGAGCCCCCTGACGTCCGGAAATCCCGCTTCGACCGCCTGTTCTACGACCAGTCCGTCGAAGTCAACACACTCACCGTGGCCCCTGCCTCGCAGGCCGGCACACCGCTGAAGGAGGTGCATCTAGCACCGGCAACGAACAACCCCCCAAGTGTTCTCGTCAAGGCCACGACACCCACCCCCCACGGCTTAGTACCTGGGCAGAAGATACAAGTCACCGGCGCCGGATCACCCTACGACGGTAAGTTCTCCGTCACGGCCACCGGCCTCACCGACGACAAGATGACGAACACGGAGTTTACCTACACTGCTTCACAAATCCCAGGCAAAGCGTCCACAGGCACCGTGACGCCGACAAATTCCGGCGCGATCGCGACCGGCTTAGTCAACCTCGTCGTCGAGGTCACTTCGGGAACGGTTCCATCGCAGGGTGCGTCGGTACGATTGAGAGGCGTGCAGAACGATACGTTCGATGCCCCCTACACGGTGCTGTCTATCCCACCCGTCGCTGGTCTTCCCGCCACGGCGGTCTACCTGGCAACGACGACGGGCCAGACCTTCAAGGTCGGCGACTCTTCCGGCGGCGGTACTCTCTCGACGCTGGTCCTCGTGCAGCCACCGAGCGTGCCGGGTGGGCAGTTCTATGTCATCACGGCACCGAAGGACTGGCTTGCCAACCAGTCCGTCACGATGGCCAACAACGACCCGATGGTGACCTGGTGGGACAGCACTATCAATACCTTCTTTGCGGCAGGCAATTACCTGCAAGTAGCTATCAGCCCCACCACATCCTATACGGGCGTCTACAACTCCGCGACACAGGCATTTGATTTTTATAAAGGGGTAACGACCAGCGGCACATCAAGTTTCCACATCCCGAAGCCGAAGCCGAAGCCAGCTCCGTCCGGTGGACAGTCGCAGAGCCTCGCCAATGCGACATGGGTGTGGGGGCAGGCTAACATCCCTTCCAATGATAAGGGAACAGTCTGGGACCAGATCGTGCAGGCATTCTGCCGCGGCGTCGCGATGGATGGCGTGTTGACATCCGCCCCCACTTCTGCAGGACAGAGCAACGCGGCCTGGACCAATACGACCAACTGGTATACGGAGCACGCGAGCCCCAACTTTCCGCAATTCACCTCAGTGTACTGCCCGTTCTCGAAGTTCCTGCACTACGGCACCCTTTCGGGAGGCACCGACCGTACGGGCAGCAGTTCTATCTATCTACAGACTCTCGCCTACGGGTTTTCCGAGGACGAGACACCGGTCGGTTCCGACGGCAAAGTGATCGCTACGGGAGTGCCTTCCAAGATGGACGGCACGGTGCCCGACGGGGCCAAGATAACGCTGACTGTGAATCTTTGGGGATAGTTACATTGTCTCCGCGTTGAATCGTGGGATCGCGTTACTTGGACCCAAGGGAGCAAGCGGGCGAAAAGTAGCCTCGTAGGCTGGGTTGAGGGACGAAACCCAGCAATCACTAGCATTTGCGTGCCTAGCCGTTAGAGCTTATGAACGGGAGTGGGAATGTCCAAAAAAGAATCTCGATCGCACCTCTTGGTTGAGAAACTCAATGGCGATCGCAGCATTGACATCCGGGGTTTGGCAAGGACAGATCGTCCGCCTGCGGGAAGAAATGCCTCGCTGGACGGAAGATTTTGCGAAACCAAGCGGTCTAACCAGAACGTTAGGCATACTAAAACTGCCCTGATATGGGCTCCTTGTTATCTAGAGTCTAAAGGGCTAAAGCCCAACTACAGACCTGATTTTATCTAGAGTGATCTACCTTACATAATATTTAGCGAACTGCGCGGCTCGCAGCGCTTCGCTCACGCATAGATATCAAATGTTTTCTAGACAACGAGTTCCAGACATTACCTAAACAATAGTATGGGAATATGACAACTACGTAGCATTTGCTCAGTGGTGCTACCGATAACCAAATGACGTATCCGACTGTGACCATAAGCTCCCATAATTAAGAAATTAATATTTTCTGCTTCCACATATTGGGCGATTACATTCTCTGTATCTCCCTCTAACATTTGACAAACCGGAACAAAACCACCTTCGCGCACCTTCTCTTCAGCAGTTTTTAGGTATTTGTGGGCCGTTTCTGTATCATGTTTTTTAGCCACAGTGATAATGTGCAGTTCCAGTCCCTTAAAAGCAGGTGAGTCCACTAAAAATTGTAATGCCTTCTGACAACTTTTACTGCCATCATAAGCCAATAAAATACGCTCAATGGCATGAAAATCCCTAGAAGTAACCAGACAGGGTTTCTTACTCGATCGCACCACCCGCTCCACATTCGCCCCTAGATGTTCGGTAGCAAAATCAACAGTTTCCCCCCGTTTTCCCAAAACAACTAAATCTGCTTTTTCCTCGAATTCGTGGAAACTATCCACTAAAAAACCTGTGCGGTGGGTAAGATGTACTTTTTTGACTCCCTGTTCAGTTAGAAAACGTCCTGCTTCTTCGAGGATAATTTTCGCTCGTTGATGGTTGATTTTCGCTCTTTGGGCTTCTATTTCTACCAATTGATTGAGAAGTTGCTTGTAAGCATCAATACCAATGCTACCGCTAAAATCCCTCATCTGAGTTGCCTTCTGTTTACGTAAGTCCGTCACATACAACACTTCAATGGAAGCATCAATACGCTTTGCTATCCATGCTGCATATCCATAGCCAATCTGAGAAAAATTAGAACCATCAGTACAAAGAAGTATATTTTTCATAATTGAGATGAGGAAATAGAAAATTTAATTGATTTCAAGGCAAAATCCTTAGTGAATAGAAAGATCTTCCATCTGTTTTGATTTGCCATGAATCGACAGCTTATCTAATAAAGTAGCACTAGCCTCATTTAGACCAATTAAATCCACTTCGGCACCGTTGCGGCGAAACTTAAGCACAACTTTATCAATGGCTGCCACTGCTGATTGGTCCCATAAATGAGCATGAGTTAAGTCAATTTTGACCTGCTCTAAATCTTCTTGGAAATTAAAAGCATTGAGAAAGTCATTGACTGACACAAAAAAGATTTGACCGCCAACGCTATATGTTCTCTCCGTTTCATTGGGACTCAATACTGTGTCAACAAAAACCAATTGAGCAATCTTACGGGAAAAGAAGATGGTGCTAAGTGCTACACCGATTAATACCCCTATAGCTAGGTTGTGAGTCACAATCGTGATCGCCACGGTGGTTACCATAGTAACAGTTTCACTTCTGGGGAGAACTCGAATATTTTTCAAAGAAGACCAGTTAAAAGTACCGATGGAAACCATAATCATGACTGCGACTAATGCTGCCATGGGGATCTTTTCCACCCACTCACCCATTACCAGCATGAAAAAGAGTAAGAAAATTCCCGAACTTAGAGTAGAAAGCCGAGTTCTTCCTCCTGACTTAACATTGATCACCGATTGACCAATCATCGCACAACCGGCCATCCCTCCAAAGAAACCGGTGACAATATTGGCAATCCCTTGACCTTGTGCTTCTCGATCTTTATTACTGGGAGTATCAGTAAGTTCATCAATCACATTAGCAGTCAGAAATGATTCGATTAAACCGACCACCGATAAGGCGATCGCATAGGGGAAAATAATCTCCAGGGTTGACCAATTCCAGGGAACATTAGGGATCCCAAAACTAGGAAGAGTAGAAGGCAACTCCCCCATCTCTCCCACGGTAGGAACATCGCTTCCCGTAGCTAGGGAAATCAGGGTAAGGGCAACGATCGCAACTAAAGGAGAAGGAACCGCTGTGGTAAAACGAGGCAGCAGATAAATAATCGCCAAACCTGCAGCTACCATCACGTACACTTGCCAAGAAGCTCCATGAAATTGAGGTAATTGGGCGTCGAAGATTAAGATGGCGAGGGCATTGACAAAGCCCACCATCACAGCCCGAGAGACAAACTTCATCTGGCTACCTATCTTGATCCAGCCCCAGAAGATTTGCAGAATCCCCGCTAGGATGGTAGCAGCGAATAAATATTGTAGTCCTAATTCTTGATGATCCTTGACGAGATGAACTACTAAAAGTGCCATAGCTCCAGTAGCTGCCGAGATCATACCTGATCTGCCACCGAAAAAAGCCACCACCACTGCCATGGTGAAAGAAGCATATAGTCCTACTTTAGGATCGACTCCAGCGATTAGGGAGAAGGCGATCGCTTCAGGAATCAGTGCTAGGGCTACCACAGCACCTGCCAATAAGTCTCCCCGAACATTGGCAAACCGTTCGCGCTTGACAAAAATCTTCTTCAAACAGTCCTCTTCTCAATTAGTGATAAGGGCTTTCTAATTCTGATGATTATAGAATGCCTGCAACAAAAAATCAATCAATTGTTAATTTTGTCCAACATAACTCTACTCAATATTTTTTAAGCCCTTGAGTAATATCCCAGTTGTCTATATTTGTAGAACCGACACCAACTCCTTGGGTGACAATTTCGAGATCTACACTTGATTCAAAACTACCATTGAGGATTAAGTTTTGGGCAAAACTAGGAGAGGTTAGACCTATAAGTGCTACCCCTCCCGACGATATTAGCTATAAGTTTTCCTAATAAATTACTCATTTTGAGGATAATTTCACTCCTCATAAAGAAGAATAGTCAGTGTTATGATTTTCCCCCTTTTATAGCATTGGTATCTATAAAAATGCCCAAAAAACTTTGATAGAACTGCAATTATTAGATTTAGGAGTCTCTAAAAATTATGTTAAGATTATGTAATACAATGCTATATTAGCATTTTCATAAAATGAAAGATAATTTTTTAAAAATTCTGATCTGGGTTGGAGCATCTAAGAAAGAACTTTTAGAGTTTCCAGAAGAAGTAATTGATGAGGTAGGTTATATTTTATATCGGGTGCAAATAGAGAAATATCATCCCAAAATTAAACCATTAAAAAGTTTAACTGGTGTTTTTGAAATAATAAGTGATTATCAGACTGATACTTACCGAACAGTATATGCTCTTAAAATAGATGATGCAATTTATGTTCTCCATGCTTTTAAGAAAAAATCAAAAACTGGAATCAAAACTCCTAAACCCAATCTAGACTTAATTAAACAAAGGCTAAAAATGGCGAGAGAAATCTCCCAAAAAAGACAACGAACAAAGGAATAGTTAATAATGAATGAATATACAATTAGTTGTGGCAATATCTTTAAAGATTTAGGTATTAAAAATGCTGAACAAAAATTTGCTAAAGTTCAATTAGCTTCTATTATTTATGATTTAATGGAAGTAAAAAAATTAAGCCATGAGGAGGCAGCAAATCTTTTAGGAATAGAATTAAGCCAAGTATTTAACCTAAAAAATGGACATTTAAAAGAGTTTTCTTTAGAACAACTATTGTCATTTTTAGTTATTTTAGGTCAAAAAATTGATATTCTGATTACTTCTAATTTAGAAACTGTCAATGAAAGTAGTATTAATGTAAGATACGCATCTTTGAATCAATAAAGAAGAATACTCAGTGTAATTTACCATCATTAGGGTGCATTCGTAACGCACCAGAGAAATCTATTGTTACTTATTTTTTGTTGCTTTTAAATCTCGAAACCAAACCTAAACCAGCAATAGAGAGAATACCAAGCCAACTTATTGATATCTAATAACGCGAGGAATTTGCTCTATTCTATCCTCCTGCTTGTCTAGACCGACAATTTTTCTGAATCGAGCAGTATTGCTCCGGCATCTTGATAACATTCTGGTAGGCATTGCCTGTTCACATATTTGTTTCTAATATCAATCGTAATCGCAATGCCCACCCTACAATAAATCTTAATTCCCCTCGATGGGGTTTCTTGATTTGACCTCAGCTACCCTCTTAACTGCTAAACTTCTAATTCTATTGATAGCTGCGGCCAACTCAAATCGACGAAATAGAACTAAATCTCCTTGGGGAAAATCTGTTAAGATATCTAATCCTTTGAGTGCTATATCCTCTATCACTGAGTCTAAAATCTCTGCTAAAGTGCGTTGATTATCAATGTATTTTCTTTTCGCATAAACTATGGCAGAGGCGATCGCCTTTAACTGTCCGGAATCGACAATTTGTTCCACTGCATCTAGCTCGATATCTTCTCTGCCTAAAACTACCTCATCTACATTTCTGACTTTAAATTTAACTGGCTTTTTTCCTCGACTGGGATCGATACTTGCTGCCAAGGGGATTCTCGGAGTGATTTGGCCAAATTGATGAGCTCCTTCCACACTACGTTGATTGGCAAATTCTTGGGCGATCGCTTTCGCTTTAGCGGTAACATCATAGGGTTGAAAATTATCCATAGCTATCACCGTATCAGCGACATCAAAATAATCTCCACTCCCCCCCATCACCAAAATAGTGGAAACTCCGTATTGATTATATAACTGTCTAATCTTATCGATAAAAGGAGTAATTGGTTCTTTCTCTTGACTAATTAATTGCTGCATCCGGCGATCGCGGATCATAAAATTAGTAGCCGTAGTATCTTCATCTACCAACAGTAAATTACTACCAGCTTCTAGAGCTTCGATAATATTAGCTGCTTGAGAAGTACTGCCGCTGGCATTCGTAGTACTAAAATTGGTAGTGCAGCGATTTTGGGGTAAGTGGTTAATAAAAGCAGATATATCTGCACCCGCAATACTACGTCCATCTTCTGCTCTAATCTTAACCGCACTCGGGTTAGTGATCACAAACTCTCGTCCATCGCTTGGTAGATGATTATATACTCCTAACTCCATCGCTTGTAAGAGAGTCGATTTGCCATGATAACCTCCACCAACAATTAAAGTAATCCCTTCAGTAATACCTATTCCCTTGATTTTGCCCATATTAGGACAATCAAATTCTACCTCCAACGAGGGCGGAGACTTAAAAGGAATGGCATTTTCTAACAGAGGGCGAGGATCGACGCCACTGCGACGGGGTAAAATTGACCCATTAGCGACAAAAGCAACCAGCCCTCTCGGTTTTAATTGCTGACGAATATAGTTTGCATCTTCGATTACTTGGATTTGCTCTTCAATTTTTTTGCTGTTAAGGTATTTGTATTGCAAACTGCGATAGACAATTTCGGGAATATCTTCACACAAGATTGCTACTGCTTGATATCCCAATATGCTACGCCCTCTTGCTGGTAAGCCTACCAGAAAACGTACTTCCAGGCAGCGAGCCTCAATTAATACTGAAGTACGCTGTAATACTTCTTGTCCTACTTGGGCGATACTAATTAAACCACTTTTGCCAGTACCGCGATCTAAACTAATTTTTTTGGCCCATTTATCAAATTGACGGGTAAGATAGTCTCTTAAAGCAATTTCTCTACTGGGTGAATTGTAGAATTCGGGGGGAAAGTTAGCGATCGAGTGAGGAATTTTGACTATTACCTTACTGGCTGAAGCAAAAGGATCTCCTTGCACATGCTCGATAATGAGAGTAAAGTTGGGAAAATCATAACTTCCTTTTATGTCTCGATAAGCTTTATAGTTTTTTCCATCTAGTCTTCTAAGTAGAGAGTCTAGTTTAAGATGATCTGACATTTGATTGTTGATGGTTGGTTATTTAATCAATTACAATTATAAATCTAGATGGGTAAAAGCCCTGGTCTTCTAGTCACTATCATATTGGCGATCTAGTTAAGTTTAGTTACGGCATTTAGGGTTAGGATTATTCATGCAAGTAAAATTATCAGTTGAGCTGGAGCGGGGAGAAGCTGAACTGGAGGGAGGAGAAGTTGGTAAAGAGTGAGTAGAAGTCAACCTGGAGGGAAGAGAAGTCGAACGGGGAGGAGGAGAAACTGGTCTGGAGGGAGAAGAAGTTGATCTGGAACGACGAACTGACCTGGAACGGCGAACTGAGCTGGAACGGCGAACTGAGCTGGAACGACGAACTGAGCTGGAAGGATAACTGTTTTTTCTCCTAGAAGCAGCAGCTTGAGCGTTGGCAATTCCAGTTTTTGCCTGTTGGATAATTTGTTTGCCCCGCTTCTGCCAATAGTTATTATTACTAATTTTTTGAGCTGCTTTGATGACATCCTGCCAGCGACGCTCATCCAATGCCTTCTGAGCTGTTTGCCAATGAGTTTGATCCTGCTTCCACTCTTGGTTCCACTGCTTAATGTTTTTCTGTACCCGTTGAGCTAAAGAACTACTGGGAGGAATAGCTCCAGCGATCGCTATTGCTTCTGTGAGATTTCCTTCCTGATATTTATTACTGGCGACTTCGAAGATATTTTCAGACCACTCAGACATCAGCTGCTGTGCTTCTGAATAAACATTGGTATTAGCAGAGACTTGATCAGCAAGAGCGATCGCATCTTTAAATCTACTTTCTTCGGCTAGCTTTCTAGCCTCAACTAGTTGTCCTTCAGCTTGCTCCTCCTGGCAGGATTGCCGCAGAGTTTCAACTTCAGCTTGAAAGTGTGAATAATCTCTAGGAAAGGTTCGGGCTTGCTGTGCACATTCTTGATATTTTTTGGTTGCCCTCAGCGCCTCGATTTGCTCCTTAGCCCCCTTGGCTAGCACGTAAGAATGCCTGTGGGTTAAGTAAGCATAACCAGCCAAGAGACTGAGCAGCGCAGCGGTAATTCCCACACCAATTAGCAATGGAGATTGCTTGGCAAGCACGGAGATAGAATCATGGCTTACCTCTGGCGCTATTGGAGCTGGAGCAGAAGCTAAGCCGAACTGCTCTTGGCTATCAGAAGCTCCTTCTGGAGTAAGCTTTAGGGTTGTCTTCATTTTCTCTAACTCAGGAGCTGGAGCTACTTCTGAGTTCTGCTCTTGAATTACTTCGGTCTCCTCTAGCTCAGGAGCTGGAGTTACTTCTGAGTTCTGCTCTTGAATTACTTCAGTCTCCTCTAGCCCAGGTTCTGGAGCTGCTTCTGGAGTATACTTGAGGGCTATCTTAGTCTCTGATGGTTTCTCAGGTTGCGGGGCGATTGCCGAGGTCTGCTCTAAGATTACTTCCGTCTCTTCTAGCTCAGGTTGCGGGGCTATTTCTGGAATCGTCTCTCTAGTAATTATGGTTGTTTCTGTTAGGGCGTAGTGATCTACCAGTGGTTGAAGCGCCTGGATTACTTCAGTTACAGAGTGGTAGCGGTCTTTGAAGTGGTAGCGTACCATATTGGTAAGGATAGTTGCTAGTTGCTCGCTAACTTCTGCCCGATCTTGCCAGATGACTTCACCTTCGCTATCTTCCTGTAGGCAAAGGAGATCTACTCCTGTAAGGGCTTGGATGCCGATCATTCCTAGGGCATATATGTCACTACTCAGGCGTGGTTTACCTCTTAACTGCTCCAGAGGCACGTATCCTGGGGTACCGATCGAAATAGTCTTTTGAGTAAGGCTTTCCTGAGTCGTAATCTGTAGAGTATGAATTTGCTTGACTACACCAAAGTCAATTAATACCAATCGACCATCTTTCTGCCGCCTAATCAAGTTGTTGGGCTTGATATCCCGGTGAATGACCCGGTAGCTATGAACAAATTCCAGAATCTGTAAAACATCGTGTAACATCTGGACCACTCTGCTTTCAGGCCATAGGTAACCCGGTATCAGTTCTGCACTCAGGGTATGGCCCTCGATAAACTCTTGTACCAAGTAAAACTCTTGGTTTTCTTCAAAGTAAGCCAACAACCGAGGAATCTGGTCATGCTGTCCTAGCTTTTCCAAAATTTCTGCTTCTTGGTTAAACAGACGTCTAGCAGCGATCAACAAGTCGGGAGCATCACTAGACGGCTTGAGAAATTTCACAGCACACTTGGGATGACCTGGTCGGTGATGGTCTTCCGCAATATAGGTTTTAGCAAATCCTCCTTTCCCCAAGTCTTGGACAACTCGGTAGTGTCCGCCCAGTAACTGATTTATCATTGCCTAATTTCCTTGAGTTTTAACAAAATCCTTGTGCTTAACACTACTCGTCTAGGAAGAAGATGTCAATCTGCCCTCCTGTTAGTTGTGAGATCTGCTTAGTCAGTATGAAGAAATAAATTGTATAAGTATTATTATTCAATTTTATCATGTTACATGACGTAGTGAGGATTTTTTGACTAAAGGGGGGCAGCCATCTTATAAATCTCGATGGACAAAAGGTTTAGCATTCTTACCACTGTAGGTAGCAGCAATATGACCATCACCGATAATTTGATATTTATAGGTTACCAAACCTTCAAGACCTACAGGACCTCTCGGAGGCATTTTTTGAGTGCTAATGCCTACCTCTGCACCAAAACCATAACGGAAGCCATCAGCAAAACGGGTAGAGCAGTTATGATATACTCCAGCCGCATCTACTCGATTCAGAAATTGAGTTGCGGTTGTTCTATCTTCAGTAACGATCGCCTCAGTATGTTTAGAGCCATAGGTGTTGATATGAGCAATAGCTTCCTCAGTATTTTTGACAATTTTAATCGCTAAAATCAGATCGCTGTATTCTGTCGCCCAATCTTCTGCGTTAGCTTTTTGAACAGGAATAATTTGACCGGTAGCACTGTCTCCTCTTAACTCCACCCCTGCTAAAGCTTCGGCAATCTGAGGCAGCAATTGGGGGGCGAGCGCCTCATGTATTAACAAGGTTTCAATCGCGTTACAAGCAGCAGGATAGTCGGTTTTGGCATCTACGGCGATCGCTACTGCTTTGTCCACATCAGCATCCTTATCGATGTAAAGGTGACAGATGCCCTCAGCATGACCTAAAACCGGAATGTGGGTATTTTCTTGCACATAGCGGACAAAACTATTAGAACCTCTGGGTATGATGAGATCCACATACTCATCTAAGTCTAATAAAGCCTTAATTTCTTCTCTAGTGGTCAATAGTTGTACTACATCTGGATTAACTTTCGTGGTGGCTAATGCTTCTTTAATAACTTTTACCAAAGTAGCACAAGATTGAGTTGCTTCTTTGCCTCCTTTGAGAATCACCCCATTTCCTGATTTAATTGCTAAGCTAGTAATCTGAATCAAAGCATCGGGGCGTGCTTCAAAAATTACCCCTAAGACTCCTAAAGGACAGGTTATTCTTTGCAAGAGCAAATCTCGATCTAATTCCCGCTTAATTTGAATTTGTCCTACAGGATCGTTTAATTTAGCTACATCTTTTACTCCTTCAATCGCAGCCTTAAGTTTACTCTCTCCTAATTTTAGCCTGGCATAAAGAGCATTGGAGATGTTCCCTTTAGCGGTTTGACAGTCAATTTCATTGGCCGCCAGAATTTCCGGGGTTGCGTTTTCTAGAGCCTTGGCGATCGCTTCTAAAGCTTGGTTTCTTTGTTCTGAAGACAGAATAGCTAAAAGTTCTGCTGATTCACGAGTTTTTTGGGCAATTGTAAGTAAATTGGGGGTTTTAACAGTCGTTGCTACCATAAATATTATAGCTCCAAAAGATTGAGGCTATAGTTAGTTTAGCAAAAAGTGACATCCTCTTGATGATGGATGGTGGTAAACAATCCCCAATCAACAATCAACAATTAACAATTTTAACGATGATTGCTCCTAATTCGGGTTTGGTTTGATTTTTCGTTTTCCTAAAGCTTTGGCAATCTGAGGAAGAAATTGGGGGGCGATCGCCCCATGTATTAATAAAGTTTCAATCGCGTTACAAGCAGCAGGATAGTCGGTTTTGGCATCTACGGCGATCGCTAGCTAGAGTAGAGGGTGTTGGCAACCAGTAGTTAGTACGATCTGCTTGCAGCAGCGCTTCGCTCCCGCCTCGCGGAGTAGGTTGGGTTGAGCGAATCAATGTGTTTGAGAAAACCTATCGATTCGAGAGAAGAGCGAAACCCAACACAACCCTCTACAATCGATTTGTTGGGTTTCCTGAAGTAATTAAACCTAACCTCTCCAAAAAAAAGTGATAAGATAAACTTATGAATGTTGTTTATCAACTACAAGGTGTTGAATTTGAGTGGGATAGCAATAAAGCCCAGACCAACCTAGAAAAACATGGTGTTAGCTTTGAGGAAGCAACGGAGGCTTTCTTTGATCCCTTTTACCAACAGGGTGAAGCAACTCCCAAGAATATCGCCAATGGCGAGCGACGTGAATTTATTCTGGGCTATTCCTTAGAACAACGCCTTTTGTTAGTTGTCTACGTAGAAAGAGGTAGGCGAAACCGGATAATTTCTGCCCGTGCTGCTACTCGAAATGAAAGGAAACTCTATGAACAAGCCTGAAGATGAATTTACCATTAAACTGCACCCCCGTATTCAAGAAAAAGTCTCCTTGGATATTCCCACTGATACCTTAGCATCCCTGAAAAAAGTAGCTGCTAGTCGAGATATGTCTTGTGAGGCATTACTAAAACTGTATATCGGACAAGGGCTAAGACAGGATTTAGCCAAATTATTTTCTAACCGCGTACTCGAAGCAACAGCACAGGTTTTAGCCAAGCATATTACCTCAGAAGCACAAATATCGGATATCCTACAAGAAATTCGCACTGAAACAAGTCGTTAATCAAAGACGGATGGAAGATCACTCACGATCCTTTCACGATACGCATTAGTGAAGTAGTCAAATTACAAATTGATTTGGCGGCAGAAAGTGCGATCGCTGCAGAACGGGACTCCGAAAAAATTGCTGTAGAAATTAAAAAGAGAATATTTTCAAAGCGTGCTAAAGTTATAGAAATCTGAAACTTTAGGAGGTTTAGATGATTCACGATATTTTTATGCCCGCTCTTAGCTCTACCATGACAGAAGGAAAAATTGTTTCATGGGTGAAATCTCCTGGAGATAAGATCGAAAAAGGAGAAACCGTACTAGTAGTAGAGTCGGACAAAGCCGATATGGATGTAGAATCCTTCCATACAGGCTATTTAGCAACTATTCTCGTAGAAGCAGGAGCAGAAGCTCCTGTAGGAGCAGCTATTGCTTTAATTGCAGAAACCGAAGCAGAAATTGAAGAGGCCAAAAAACAAGCTTCTTCTTCTGAAGCTCCCGTACTTAATGCACCCCCAGCAACTGCTGAACCTGTTGCGACTGAAGTTACACCTGAGGTTCAACCTATCAGTCGTGGTAATGGTCGTATTGTTGCTTCTCCCCGTGCCCGTAAATTAGCCAAAGAGTTAGGAGTAGAGTTGGCTTCTTTACAAGGAACCGGTCCTCATGGACGTATTGTTGCTGCTGATGTAGAACAAGCCGTGGGCAGAACACCCCAACCTCCTGCGATTGTGCCAACTACTCCTCAAGTAGTTACTCCTACCCCGGTAGCAGCGGCAGCAACCACACTAGCACCAGCATCAGCACCAGCACCAGCACCAGTAACCACTGTTCCTGTGGGTGAAACTGTACCCTTAAATACTTTACAACAAGCAGTAGTTAAGAATATGGTAGCTAGCCTAGAAGTTCCTAGCTTTCATATAGGGTACACTATTACTACTGATGGCCTAGATCAGCTTTATAAAAAAATTAAGCCCAAGGGTGTGACCATGACTGCATTGTTAGCTAAAGCAGTTGCCGTTACTTTGCAAAAACACCCGATTGTTAATGCTAGCTATACCGAAGCGGGTATTAAGTATAACAGCGCGATTAATGTTGCCTTAGCAGTAGCAATGCCTGGTGGTGGTTTAATTACCCCTGTCTTGCAAAATGCCGATCAATTGGATATTTACTCTTTAGCCCGCAATTGGAAAGATTTAGTTGAACGGGCAAGGCTGAAACAATTACAACCCGATGAATATAGTACTGGTACTTTTACCATTTCCAATTTAGGCATGTTTGGAGTCGATCGCTTTGATGCGATTATACCCCCTGGGCAGGGTTCTATCTTAGCTATTGGTGCATCAACTCGTCAAATGGTACCTACTGATGATGGCTTGTTTGGCATTAAAACGCAAATGGCTGTTAATATTACCTGCGATCACCGGGTGATTTATGGTGCGGATGCGGCTGCTTTCTTACAAGACTTGGCCAAATTAATTGAAACCGAACCTCAGTCTTTAACTATGTAATTATTTCCGATTAAGCTAATGGTGGGCAGCAATGTCCACCTTACCGACGTGAGTTCGATTTTGGATTTTGGATTTTGGATTTTGGATGTCGAACTCACGTTTACTCATAAATGATTACCAACCATAAATTGACGAATGACCAATATATTTGATTGTATTATTGTTGGTGCTGGTCCTGCAGGGGGAAGCGCCGCTTATCATTTAGCCAAGAAAGGACGTTCTGTTTTAGTTTTAGAAAAAGCCTCTTTACCCCGTTATAAACCTTGCGGCGGCGGTGTATCTCCAGTAATTCAAGAATGGTTTGATTTTGATTTTACTCCGGCTATCTCTCTGAAAACCAATACGGTTTATTATACTTGGAATAAAGAAGAAGCCATTCAAGTTGAACTCAAAACTCATCCTATTTGGATGGTCAGAAGAGAAGTTTTTGATTATTTCTTAGTGCAACAAGCACAAAAACAAGGGGCAACAGTTCAAGATCGTACCGAAGTTACTGGGATTGAATTTAAAAGCGATCGCTGGTTAATTAATACCAACCAAGAAGTGTTTACAGGACGTTACTTAATTGCTGCTGATGGTTCCAAAGGTTCCATGGCCAAATGGTTGGGTTTTAAGCGCCAAAAAAAAGTAGTAGCAGGAGCATTAGAGTTAGAAATACCTATCGAAAATCAAACCGATCTCAATACTTATTTTGAGTTTGGCTTGGTTCAAAACGGCTATGGCTGGAATTTTCCGAAAGCAGATGGTTTTTCTGTGGGTGCAGGGGCATTTTGGAAGCAACGCAAAGCCCAAAACTTTAAAAAAATTCTCCAAGATTATGTCACCATGTTTCAGGTAGATTTAGATACTGCTACTGAATGTGGTCATCCTATCTCCCTCTGGGATGGCGCTCAAAAGCTACACACTCAAAATGCAGTCCTAGCTGGAGAAGCAGCTTGTGTGGTCGATCCTTTTACGGCTGAAGGCATCCGCCCTTCGATTTTTAGCGGCATCAAAGCCGCAGAAGCGATTGATGAGGCGATCGCCTCAAACATCAATGCTTTAGATCGTTACAGCGAGACTATCAGCCAAGAATGGGGCAAAGAGATGCTCTGGGCTCAAAGACTAGCTCAAGTATTTTATCGCTTCCCGAAGCTGGGTTATCAAGTAGGAGTGCGACGTCCTTCTGCTACCGCTACTATGAGTCGAGTTTTCTGTGGAGAGTTACGTTACTCTGATGTAGTAAACCGTGCCATTAATATGTTACAAAAATCTTTAACTTTGTAGTTACAACAATTAACAATTAACTATCAACAATCAACAAAAGCCAGAGTATACAAATGTAGTTCATAACTATGAGAACAGCTATATCAGTATTTATACGCAAAAAAATAAGTAATCTGGATCAAAAATAAGCGATTTTTCGGTAGCAATCATTTTAAAAAAATAATACTTTTATAATTAGCAAATCGAAATTAAGAGTTAATAGTTAAAGAAAAGCTAACTTTAAAATCAAACCTGATTATATAATTTTTTGAATGGGTATGAGAAGTAAAGGCAATGTTTAGCATAGCAAAAGTACTAATAAAATCAAGCTGGGAAAAATCTCTAAGATTAACTTTAATGTTGCTTAGTACATCAGCGCTGCTTGCTGGCGTTAGTTTATTTGCATCTAAACCGCAAGAGATACAAGCGAAACCTGTACAACTAGTCAGTAATTGGCGACATGCCTCTTTTCCTCTAGAAAATTTTCAATCCTATACTTCTCCTTTTGGTTATCGCATTAACCCCGTCACAGGCAAGAAACAGTTTCATCAGGGGCTAGACTTAGCAGCACCTTTGGGAAGTTACATCAGGAATTGGTGGAGTGGTGAAGTCGTCGAATTATCAGATCATACAACTTGTGGTACTCTAATTAAGATCAGATCGGGACAATGGACTCATGTTTATTGTCATCTCATGGGTTCAGTAGAAAATACAGAACAGGGAAGGGTTTTAGTAGATCGCCCTGGTGGTATTTTTCTCTGGGAAGGTCAACAAGTACCCGCAGGTGCGAGAATTGGTAGAGTAGGAATGACCGGACGCACCACGGGACCTCATTTACATTGGGGTTTAATGTATGAGGGTAAATATGTGGATCCTGCTACCGTATTACGTCAAATGTTCGCCCAACAAATTTAAGTTGCCGAGTACACTGGTAGTTTATGATTCTATTTGCTAAGGTACTTGGTAGAATGGCTGATTTAATCTTGATAACTGATAGCAATCCATTCCTCCTCACTTTGTTGATAGTTGATGATGGAAAACAATCAACAATCAACAATCAACAATCAACAATTATTACCAGCTCAATATGAATAAACGATATAAACCAATAGGGTTAAAGAAAAATTTAGATAAAGTTCTGTTTATCTTGGCTACAGGTTATCTTATTACTGTAGCTGCTTGGTTAATGAGACAGGAAAAACTTAAATCATTAGTGGTCTTAAGTAACTTAACTGAAGATTTACCCAGTCTGGAAAACAAGTCTAATCAAGCAACAGAAAAAGAACCACCATTAGAGCCTACCGAAGAAGTTGAAGGAGCAACAGCCTCTGATGCGGATTTATATGCTATGATTAATCAACCTATTGCTCAACTACCTAAGATTACCCCCGTTGCTTCCATCAGCGATCGCCAAATATCTAATTCCTCTTCTGTTACTGCTATTGCTCCTCTTCCTTCAATTACCCCATCTTCTCCCCTGTCTCCTCCATTGCTCAAAGTTCCAATTCCCCCCCTCCCCAAGCTTCAATCTCCCTCGCAACTACCCGTAGTTCCCGTACTAGACTCGAAGAATAATAACTCTGCCCTTACTCCTAAAAATATTGCTTTGCCTTCATCTGCCGCCATGACTACTGCTAAAGCTAGCCATGTACTCGTAGGCTTGATAGAATTGGAAGATAAATCAGCTGCTTTGTTTAATATCAATGATTTGACTCATAGAGTTCAAGTGGGAGAAGAAATCGGTACTAGTGGCTGGATTGTATTGTCTATCACCGGCAAACAAGTGGAAATTAATCGACAAGGTGAATTTCGTTATCTTACCGTTGGGGAAAAATTTTAATCTTTAAGCAATCAAACTGGAGTAAAAAAATAATCATGGGTTTATTTGATGATTTTAGTCATTTTTTAGAAATGAGATTAGAGGAGTTTTTACGTAATAATCCTCATTTAGAATTAGAAGCTTTATTAGAGCAATTAAAAGAACAAAAAGATGATATTTTAAAGTTAATTTCTCAGTTAAAACTAGAAGCAGAAAAATTAGAGAAAGAGATTCTTGCGGTAGCGAAAGATATTCAAACATGGCACGGTAGAATTAGTAAAGCTCAAGCAGCAGGAAGATTGGATTTAGCTCAAGCAGCACAGGAGCGAGAAGCCTCTCTGCTTCGCCAAGGTAACTTGCTTTGGGGCCAAAGGGAAGGAGTAAACAAGCGACTCCAACAAGCACAACAATCACTAATTCAAATTGAACAGAGAGAAAAAGAAGTTACAGCTAAAGCTGCTCAAGTGAGAGCCGAAAAAAATTATTCTACTAAGAATAAGTGGGATAATATTGGTTGGAATGAAGGAGTAAACTATCGCAATTATAATCGTTCAGCGGACCCTTTAGAACAGAAATTTAAAAGTTGGGAAGTTGACGAAGAATTAGAGCAAATGAAACGAAATATCAATCATTAACTGTATACGTTTATTGATTTAGTTAGAGATATATAGGTATAATTTAAAAGATTCTATATCGATGTTATAGTATACTAATGAGTTATATATTTTCTCTTTGTCATAATGAGCTACTGGAAACCAGGACACATCATTCAAAACGGTAAATATGTAATTGAAAAAGTGCTTGGCGCTGGTGGTGCTGGTGTAACCTACCGTGCCAAGGATGTATCTACAGGAAATCTCTCGGCCATCAAAACTCTCAACGCCATGATCCAGGCTCAAACTGACTTTAGCAAACATCAGGAAAGATTTGTACAAGAGGCATTTCGATTAGCTAAGTGTACTCATCCCCACGTGATTAGAGTTGACGATGTGTGTAAGGAAGAGGAATTGTGGTGTATGGTGATGGAATATGTTACTGGGGGAAATTTGGAATTCCTGGCAAGAAGAAAGAGTGGATTGTCCGAAGCAGAAGCACTCCGATATATATCACAAATAGGTAGTGCCCTCGCTTATATTCACCAACAGGGAATTTTGCATCGAGATGTCAAACCAGCCAATATTATGCGCCGTAAGGTATCTAATGAGGCGGTATTGATTGATTTTGGTTTAGCCCGAGATTTTATTGAAGATAAAACTCAAATTCATACTAATTCACGCACGGAAGGTTTTGCACCTCTCGAACAATATGTGCGTAGTGCTAAACGTGGTTGTTACACCGATGTTTATGCTTTAGCTGCTACTCTCTACTATTTATTAACAGTACAAATACCTTTTCCGGCTCAATTTCGCAATCAGGGAATTAATTTAGTTCCTCCGCAAAAACATAAACCCGCCATCAGCGATCGCACTAACCATGCTATTTTGAAAGGGATGGAATTACAGCCAGACAATCGTCCTCAGTCAATTCAAGAATGGCTAAGCTTACTCATGGGAGATAAGCAAATTCCCCTCTCAACTAAGCGAGAATCATCCCCTCTTGCTTCTCCTTCAACCACTGCTCGAGAATCTACTCCCAGAAAAACTCATTCTGTAACCAATCCTCTTCCTCTTCCTCCTTTACCAGTCACCCACAGAAGAAAGAAAGTGAGGAAAACTACTCAAAACCCCTCAGTCAAAAAATCAACCGATTACGATCCTCTTTCACCGGCAAGATTTACCAAATACCCTGTGCCGAAACCCCAAGAAATCAATAATCTTCCCTTTACGGTGTCATCTTCTCCTCCACCACAACCTGAAACTCCGATCGCTCAAGAATCTGCCGTAACTAAACCACAAGAGTTAGCCTCATCAGTGGGAATCAATTATAGTCTCCTCAAAGAATTATTAGAAGCTCGTAAATGGCTAGAAGCGGATCGAGAAACTAATCAATTGATGCTCAAAGCAGTAAGCAAAGAAAAAGCCGGATGGATTGATAAAAAAGCGATGAAAAGTTTTCCCTGTGAAGATCTCCACACCATCGATCATCTTTGGGTTAAATATAGCAAAGGGCATTTTGGTTTTTCAGTACAAAAACGTATTTATCAAAGTTTAGGTGGTAAACGAGAGTACAATAAGCAAGTTTGGGAAGCATTGGGCGATCGTATCGGCTGGCGCGTGAATAATAACTGGTTATTTCAGGATAATTTAAACTATGATATAGCCGCACCGCAAGGGCATCTTCCCAGCGCAGCTATTTCTGGATTACTAGAAAGGGGAATTTATACCTTAGTTTCCAGAGGGATGGATTGTAAACTGTAAATTGTGGGAGGGTATGTGGTATGGCAAAGTAGCCTAAGCGATATTGGCTCCGCTGGAGAGAGTGGAGTAATGATGGAGTTTAGCTGCTAAGGCGATCGCTTGAGGAAAAATTTTGTGTTCCTGTACTTGAATACGAGCAAGGAGAGTTTCTGGCGTATCCTGGGGTAAGATAGGTACAGCAGATTGCATCAAGATCGGCCCACTATCTACATCTAAATTAGCAATATGCACTGTGCAACCAGTAATTTTCACCCCTGCTGCTAAAGCTTGCTCAATGGCCTGAGTTCCCCTAAAACTCGGCAATAGACTAGGATGAATATTAATTACTTTATTAGGAAAAGCATCTAACAAAACCTGAGTGATAATGCGCATCCAACCAGCCATAATTACCCATTCTACTCCGTGTTCTTGCAATACTCTAACAATATTTTCATCTAACTCTTCCCTACTTGTAAAAGCTCTATGATTGAGTAAAACTGCCGGAATACCCAAACGCTCTGCTCTTTCTTTTACCTTTGCTTGAGGATTATTATAGATTAGAACTTGGATTTGCGCATTGAGCTTACCATGATTGATACATTGAGCAATTACTTCAAAGTTACTACCACTTCCAGAAGCCATTACCCCTAATTTTAAAGTTTGGTCTAATTTTAGTTGCTCTGGAGAAAGTAAGGGGGAGATGATGTTTTGCGATTGAGTCATTGGTTGATGGTTGATGGTTGATGGTTGATGGTTGATAGTTGATGGTTGATAGTTGATGGTTGATGGTTGATAGTTGATGGTTGATAGTTGATGGTTGATGGTTGATAGTTTTAGCTGACACCTAATACTTATAAAACTTAAAACCTGATTTTGAATTATATCAGATTATTTTAAGGGATAGAGGATGATAAAGTTGAAAAAAATGGCTCAAAATTCGTGTTTAGAGGAAGAAACTATTACAGCTTGGATTTTTCTTACTCCTGCTTTGATTTTACTGACAATTTTCTTGTTTGGACCGATCGCCTATTTATTTTATCTCAGTTTGACTAATGGTAACTTGATTGCTAATCAATGGATCGGTTTAGCTAACTATCAGCGATTATTAGCCGATCCCGATTTCCGACAAGTAATTGGTAATACAGTTTATTTCACTATTGCTACAGTTATTCCTAGTTTAGTCATTCCTCTTGGTTTAGCAGTTTTATTGGATCGCAGCTTACCTTTAAGAGGTTTATTGCGTACCGCTTATTTTATTCCTTCGATTACTTCTCTGGTAGCTGTAGGTTTGGGTTTTCGTTGGTTATTTCAAAATTCTGGTCCGGTAAATAATTTTTTAATCAGTATTGGTTTAGAGGCAATTCCTTGGTTAAATAGTACCTTTTGGGCGATGCCAGTGTTAATTTTATTAAGTATTTGGAAGCAATTAGGGCTGAATATGGTGGTCTTCTTGGCAGGGTTACAAGCAATTCCCCAATCCAGATATGAAGCAGCAGAGTTAGACGGTGCCAATGCTTGGGCCAAGTTTTGGTATATTACCTTGCCAGGGTTACGTCCTACTTTAGTATTTGCGACTGTAACTACGGCAATCTTTACTTTGCGTAGTTTTGAGCAAGTTTATGTAATTACTAGTGGAGGACCTTCTAATTCTACCAATTTATTAGTTTATTACATTTATGAGGAAGCCTTTCGTCAATTTGATTTTGGTTATGCTGCGGCTGCAACTACTCTACTTTTAGTCATTGCTTCAGTGTTAGTTTACATTCAATTAACAACCTGGAGGGAGGATGAATCATAAACTTATTAGTTAGACTAAAAATAAGCTCAAATCATTGATGAAAGTAGCAAAATGACTTCTACAACTTCAACCATAGAAACAAAACAGGATATTATTGTACCATCAACAGAATTATACAGTGATGAACCACCCTTGGAAACTGATTTTCACCTACGCCAAATTATTCTTTTAATCCAATGTTTAGAGTGGTACTGGAGAGAAAGAAACGACTTTTTTGCTACCGGTAATCTTACTATTTATTACAGTCCTCGCCAAAAGAAATCAGAAGATTTTCGGAGACCAGATTTTTTCGTCGTTTTAGACACAGAAAAGAGAAGTAGAAAAAGTTGGGTTGTCTGGCAAGAAGGGGGTAAATATCCGAATATAATTGTCGAAATTCTCTCTGCTACGACAGCAAAGACAGATCGAGAAACCAAAAAACAGATTTATCAAGATATCTTCCGCACTCCTAATTATTTTTGGTTCGATCCTGATAGTTTAGAATTCGCAGGATTTGATTTAATTAGGGGAAAATATCAACCAATTCCCCCCAACGAGCAGGGATGGATGTTTTCCTCAGAGTTAGGATTATATTTGGGCATTAGAGAGGATAAATTACGCTTTTTTACTCCCGATGGAGAATTAGTCCCTACTCCCGAAGAAACAGCCCAAGAAGAGCAGCATCTGAAAGAACTAGCCCTGCAAGAAGCTGAATATGAAAGGCAACAAAAAGAAATCGCACAAAAACAAGCACAAAAATTAGCAGAAAAATTACGAGAATTAAAAATTAATCTTGATGATATCAATTAGCTGTTTGTGAGCGTTAAGTAATCCAAAATCTAAAAGTTATTACTCAAATTTAACTGACACTGTTTTAATTTGGTCTGAAATTCCCTCGTAGCTTGCAATAATCTCTTTTCCTGGTTCAACCAAGCTAAAACGTCCAAAAGTTCCCAAACTAATCAGATCGCCTTTTTGTAAACGCTCTCCTCGTTTGTGCAACTGTTTCAGTAAAAACAGTACAGAATTAAAGGGATGTCCGAGAATATCTTTACCCATAGCCTCAATGATTAGTTGTCCTGATGAGTCTGCCATAGTTACCTTCATATTAGCCAGAGCATCGAGAAAGTCAGGATTAGCTTCTACTGCTACTGCTTCTCCTGTAACTCCCCATCTTGCTCCTACATTCATGGCAACTAACAGTGGACCAGTATACTTTGAACTTGGTGTTCCCATCAAATCAGCTACTTCAATAAAAGGTATTAATGCTTCCAGATGTCTTGTTACATCCATGATTGTCTCTGCTTCATTAATTTCTTCGCTGGCTACTTTGACTAATAAATCTACTTCGTAAATCAAACGACCGCCAGATTTACTAGCAATAGTTGAGCCATCGGGTAAAATCATACTCTCTAGCAAGACTCCCACGATAGGCTGCTCTATGCCACTTTGTTGCTGTGCTTTTTTGTTAGTTATGGCGACTTTGTATCCAATGGGCTTACCTAGGTACTGGCTCAGTAATTTAACTACCTGGGCTTGATGGCATTCTCCCAGTTTGATGGTGTCAATTTTTTGGCTGAGTGCTTCTGTATTTTCTATGGGGATCTTGTTTAGATAGGCTCGAACATATTCACTCGCAAAATCAGAAGCCTCACAACTGTTTAATTGACTTATTGCTGAGTGCTCGGTGAAAGGCAGGAGTATAGTAATTGGGGTGAAGAAATAAATTAAAAACCTCAATGTATATGAATAAGCAAATTTTTTCTTCATAGGTTGACCTTATTTTTCTAGAATCTGAAAATAATATAGACCACTGTAACTTCCTTTCAGCCTCCTCTAAGTACCTGTGCAAAATTAATTTAATGATCTCTACTCGATTGCTCACAAGTTAAGGATAGATAACTTCTGTAAACCTTTTTACCGTATCAGGGATTGCAAAAGTTCCTTCACCGCAAGCAGGAACGCCTTCTTGCAAGACAGGCAAGCTGGGCTTAGCTCGTAAAGGTTTATTCAAGGCACAGATAATTGTTGAAGTATCTTTTTCCGAATTAGCAAATATAGCACCTACATAACTACGGATATGAGGCGATCGCCAAACTCTAAACAGCCCATGATCTCGATCAGCATATTTCTCTGAAGGAATAAATGTAACAAATACAGCATCGTGCGTAGGTTGGGTTGAGGCGACGAAACCCAACAAATACAAGAGTTGGTGTTGGGTTTCACTTCGTTCCACCCAACCTACGGATATTGTGGTTAATTTCCCCAACATGATATTACACATATTTTCTGATATTGTAAGTCAAGGTCTTTTTATGTCAGGATATGAAAAAACATCCTCACAAGGAAATACACGAAGCCATTGAATATGCTCTATCAAAAGGTTGGGACTTAAAATGTCCACATAGATTTCCAGATCAAGGAGATAGCGATGAAAACCTATAATTTTACTTTGGTATTGTCTAAATCTAGTCAAAATATTGAAAATTTAGAAGACTCGTTATTTGAAGTAGGATGTGATGATGCTACATTATCTTTTTGTGAAGGAATAACTTATTTAGAATTTGATCGAGAAGAAAATAATTTCAGAGAAGCCATCAATAAAGCTATTTCTCAAGTAGAAAGTATTGATAAAAATATTACTGTTGTACGCATAGAGCCTGATGATTTAGTTCATGTCGGTGAAATAGCACGTCGAATCAATAAGAGTAGAGAATTTGTCCATCTTTTAATTGAAGGAAAGAAAGTTGGTAGTGATTTTCCAGCAGCAATTTCTGAAATTTCTCCTCAATCATTGTTATGGAGTTGGTATAAGGTTGCTCAATGGTTAAGACAAAACAAGATGATTGACGATGAATCAGTCGAAATTGCACAATACATAGCAGATGTTAATTATGCACTTTTATTTCGGCAAGATGTTTCAGCTTTGAATCGTGTCATGAAAGTCAATAAGCAATTAAATATAGTGTAAAGCTCAAGAGTGTTTGTTCTTTCAGGGCATGGCACTTCCCACGAAGAAGATTTGCTGCGTACTGGCTTGAGCGCTTTATTCTATCTTGAGCCAATTCAGATTGTACCTAACTTCAAAGAAAATATCCATGACTGAAACTATTCTTCAGGCTTTACAGTTTGACTTTATGCGTAATGCCCTCTTAGCAGGGGTGCTAGTAAGTATTGCCTGTGGCATTATTGGTACTTTTGTAGTGGTTAACCGCATTGTTTTTATTAGTGGGGGGATTGCTCACGCTGCCTATGGTGGTATCGGTTTGGGCTATTTCTTTGGCTTCAATCCAGTGTTAGGAGCGATCGCTTTTGCTTTAGTTTCCGCCCTGTTGATGGGATGGGTGGAGAGTAAAACTCAACAGCGTGCTGATACTATTATCGGCGTGATGTGGGCGATGGGTATGGCTATCGGTATTATTCTGATTGACTTAACTCAGGGATATAAAGCTGACTTGATGAGTTATCTGTTTGGTAGCATTTTGGCAGTTCCGCGACAAGATTTAATCATGATGCTAATGCTGGATATCATTATTGGTATGATGGTATTTGTTTTTTATAAAGAGTTACTGGCTATTTCCTTCGATCCCGTCTTTGCTACCACCCGTAATGTTCCCGTCAACGGTTTGTATTTAATGTTAGTAGCAGCGATCGCCCTTACGGTAGTGATGGTTATGCAGGTGGTAGGATTAATTATGGTAATTGCTTTACTGACTATTCCTGCTGCTATTGCCGCACAATTTGTTCAGGATATTAAACAGATGATGTATGGAGCCAGCATTTTGGGGATGGTTTTTACTACTACTGGATTGTGGTTATCCTATTCTTTTAATCTTACCTCTGGAGCGACCATTATTTTAGTTGCTGGCATTGCTTATTTGATAACTCTAGGTGTAAAAATATCCTTGTCTCAATATATTAAGTAGATTTTACACTCGATGCTGCTCAAAATTACTCGTTTAAATTCCTACTGTTACAATAGAAGTAGTCATTAGTATATGCTAAACGAATGAATCTTTCTCCCTCTGTTAAAAATCCTCCTAATTCTGCTCAATCCAAAAACGATACTCTAAAATGCTATCCTCACCCTTTAGAAACTGAACCCCTAGAAGCTTTTCAACAGCAAATTCTCAGCATCAATAAAGCGCAACGTATGGCAGAGTTTTTTGCCCTCTTGGGAGATTCTAATCGCTTGCGTATTCTTTCGATATTAGCTCAACAGGAGCTATGCGTCTGCGATTTAGCCGCTACCTTAAATATGGGAGAGTCTGCTGTTTCCCATCAGTTGCGTACTTTGAGAACTATGCGCTTAGTGGGTTACGAAAAAAGAGGTCGTAAGGTTTTTTATCACCTTTTAGACCATCATGTATTAGAACTATATCAATCTGTAGCTGAACATTTAGATGAGATAGACTGATTGTATTGATTCAATCACCAATCTGAAATCATTAGGCGTGACACTCACATCCATGATGCGCACAGCCACTTCCTTGGGTATGTCCTGTAGCGCAAGCCTCTGAGCAGAAGTATTGGCCATCTTTTTGAACGGCATCGCTGATATCGACGATACATAGACAAGAAGGACAAGCACATTTCATTTGGGTAACTGTTGTCATGGTGGGTTTCCTCCAAATAAATTATTGGGACAATACCTGAATGCTTATTCAGATATTTATTATTATAACACTTGAACAGGTATTCAGGTATTATCTTCTCACTTAATCAAATGAAGCATGCTTAATAAATTACTCTATAGACAGTGAGTAAAGTGTTATTTATCTGCGTTTTAAGCCTAAAACACTTAAAAAGAAACTAGAAAAGATAACTTGTAACCCCAAAGCGATCGCCGTTACAGAAGGAATAATTAAACGCATAGTTTGAGCAGGATCTAAGGCGCCAAAAGAAGCCAATTCCCATTGAATAAAAGCAATAATTGAGCCAATTATACCGCATAAAAATAAACAGGAACCAAGAATTAATCCTGTTTCTAAATTAAGATAATTTTCTAGTTTTATTAACCGTTTATCTTGAGGAAGCAATCCTTCGCTAATGGCAAAAATCTTAGTAAATAAAGCAAAACTTACGATTTGAAAACCAATGACAATTGCAGTAGCAGAGTATAACAAACTATGAACTCTAGGGCTGGATAGTAACCAAAATGTACTGATTAAGCCTACTAAAAATAAGCAAATACCGGGATAAAGAAATAACCAACGAGGGCTATATAACAACAAAAATCGCAGATGCCGCCAACCATCGCGCCAAGTACGCAAATGAGGAGGCCGAGAACGTCCATCAGGTGATAAAGTGGTAGGTACTTCAGTAATTTTCATTTTATTTAAAGTAGCTTTAACCACCATTTCTGAAGCAAATTCCATGCCAGTAGTGCGGAGATTTAAACGAGCGATCGCCTCCTTGGTATAACCTCTTAAGCCACAATGAAAATCACTACAAGGACTAGCAAATAATAGTTTTCCCAACCAAGTTAGTACAGGATTACCTAAATATTTGTGGAGAAAAGGCATGGCACCAGGTTTAATTCCCCCTTGAAAACGATTACCCATTACCAAATCGTAGCCTTGACGTAACTTTTCCACAAAAGGGTTTAATTTAGTAAAATCATAACTATCATCTGCATCTCCCATAATGATATATTGACCTTTAGCAGCAACAATACCTCCTAACAGAGCACTGCCATAACCTTTTTCGGTGACATCAATTACTCTTGCTCCTAATTTTTGAGCGATATGTTGAGAGCCATCAGTGCTCCCATTATCGGCAATAACCACTTCTCCAGCTACATGATATTCTTGTAAATACCATTGAGCTTTTTCGATACAAGTTGCTAAAGTTTCTGCCTCATTCAAACAAGGCATTACTATAGATAATTCCAACGAGTTCATTTAACGATAATAATTAATCTATCTGGCTGCGATCGCATTATAACTGAAACAGTCTCTGTAAACTATCTCGCACCTAAGGATTTTCTGTCTAACTTCTAACCCAATTTAAAAGGTTTTAACTCAATCTCTTTCCCAGAAAAACTTTGATTTGACCCATTTTTTGATTGAAATTAACACCTCTGTCTGTGTTTTTAGGGGAGAAGAGCATTTTAACTGAGATAAGGGATGATATTTTTGGTAATATTCGTAAGCCTCGTTGAGACGAGCAGTTACCTGAGTTGCTAAGGGATGAGGATTAAGATCGGGATGCCACAAACGGATCAGCTTCTTGTAAGCTTGCTCTACTTGAGAAGGGCGAGCAAATGACTTCACTTCCAAAACTTGCCACCAAGCAGCACTTTTTTTTAACAGAGCCGGATTTAACTCCGACAGAAGTAGTTGTAAATCTTGCCAACAGATACCGTAACAAACAGAATAGATAGATTGGAGAGATTCTCGCTCCATTTGTTGACTCGCTCTGTGATGCCAACACTGGAAGGCTGAGAGACTTTCTGGGCTCCAGATAGCCTTTTTCTCTCTTGCCCAAAATTGCAATGCTTCCTTGACAGAGGCTTGAGGTTCAGATAGTTGCAGTAGCATAGATAGTTCGGTGTTGATCTGATCTGCAAAAGGTTTATCTTTCCACTGCCAATAATCCATCTCCCTTTGAGCTAGTTTTTGGCGATAAAAACTAAGCCAGCCCTGCTTCCAGAGACAAGCGAGCGGAGTTGCTAACAGATAAGCTTGCCCCCGCAAAGCATAGCTAGGAGCATCTTCTAAAAGACAACTCAGAGGTGTTATTAGGGGAGTAGCTAACGGGTAAGCCTGCCCCTTGAGAGCGATGACTGGGGCATCTTCCAAAAGGCAACTCAGAGCCAGAGAAGAGCTCATTCGAGTTTTTAAAGAAGTATAGGTTAGACAAATTCCGCAGAAGATCACCCCAAAAAAGAAAAACCCCAATAACCAATCATTGACTAAAGCTACAAAGTTCATAATTTTGTTAGCACTAAACCCAAGAAACTTATCCTGAAAGATCCCTCTTTGGACGCATTATTTTTCAAATCTTGATTCAGCAACACCATTTAACTACTGTTGGAGCTAAAAGATTAATTGACTGAGTCGCCATCAATAATATTACATGAGATTATCATAATGTGCAGTATGATGATCTCAAGTTACAAAAGATTAAATAGATGTTAGAACGTCAAGAGCTATTTATTTTAATTACGGTGGCAATAGCGATCGTCCTTGGTTCATTTTTGATGTTGATGCTAGGTTTCAAAGGATTTATTGCTGGTGTGCTCGCAGTGATTATTGGAGCTATCACTTTCAAATATCCCCGCACTAGTTTGTATATATTTTTAATTTATCTCCCTTTAGCAGGTACAATCACTTATTCCATCCCTGGAGTGTATAAACCGGTAGGAGAAAAAGTTATCTTTTCCACTATTTATCCTCTACTACACTTTGTCAAAGATATCTTTTACTTTCCTGCCTTAATTGCCATAGTGATCGCAAGTAAATCTCTGCAAGAGATATTTCCCAAAATTAAACCTTTTGTTTGGGTTTTATGTTGCTTTATCGCTGTTTGTTTGCTTAATTTTGTCTTTGTTAATTTTCCTCTACAGTTTGAAGCAACAAGAGGAAGTCCTTTGATAATGGGAATTATCGGGTTAAAAATTTGGTTAGGTTATATTCCCCTCATTTTATGTGCTTTTTTTCTGGTTCGTAATCGAAAAGATTTATTTTTTATAACCAGATTACAAACAATTTTAATTATTATCTGTTGCAGCCTATGTTTAATTCAATATTTGTTATTGATCGCCGGAATTTGTGACGGTAGTGTAGGATTAACTGACCCAATTTATCATCGTACCAGTTTACAAGCAAGGTGTTTTGTGGGAGGCTCTTTATTATTTAATCCCAAATTAAATTTAATTCGTTTGCCAGGTACCTTTGTTTCCCCTTGGCAATGGGGATGGTTTTTAGTTTCTAGTATCTTTTTTACTGTTGCTGGTTCTCAAAGTGATCCCAAAAAGATATGGCGTTATCTTGCTTGGGTGGCTACAGTTTTAGTCTTAATTGCTTCAGTGATTTCTGGGCAAAGAATTGCTTTATTGTTAGTACCAATTGTCTTTTTATTATTAGTAGTCTTGGCCGAAAAAAATCGTAGAAATTTAGCCATCAAACTAGGGATAATTAGCTTGACTGCTGTGATTAGTTTAAGTCTGCCTGTTGTGCAACAAAGTATTAATAGTTTCATTAATCGGTGGAATTATTCACCACCACCAGAGTTTATCTGGAAACAATTACAGTTTGTTATTAGTAAACAAGAGGGTATTTTAGGACATGGTTTAGGTACTACTGCTAGTGCAGCTCGCAAATTGGGAACAATTAAATTGATTGAAGTATTTCAAGCTCAAATATTTTTTGAAATGGGACCTTTGGGATTAATTACTTTTTTAGCACTAGCTTCGGTGTTAGTATATCTATGCTTTAAAACTTATCGCTCTGTTAAAGATCGATCTTTAAAAAGTTTAGGTATTTGTCTGTGGGTGTTTGTATTACTAATTAGTTACAATGTGTATTACTATCCGCTTAACGTAGATCCAGTTGCTGTCTACTACTGGTTTGTGGCTGGGTTATTGTTGAAATTGCCTCTATTGGAAGATGATAATCAACTAGAGACAGAGACTAGTGGTGGAATGCAGAATTAAGAATGCAGAATGCACCAGTGGAAAAGCCTTATTTTTCAGTACTTACACGAATTCTAAACTCCCGTTTCATTTACGCCCTTTACCACTA
>JAAUYA010036421.1_pt1 | contig 50242 bp, 42 predicted proteins | sample 7278161 | NCBI WGS metagenome assembly JAAUYA01 (sample SAMN14350120, study PRJNA611818) | marine sediment metagenome | isolation source: surface marine sediment (3m) | place: French Polynesia: Moorea | collected 2018-08
AGTAGATGTTTACTGAGCAGACAAAATATGGTAAAATGCTTACAGCATAAAGATTATAGATTATTAAATAAAATACCTGAGCAGCACTATCAACCTGCGGAATGTGGGTTTACCTTTAATATCGCAAGAAAGCTCACGCTGTATTTTTCCTCTTCCTCAAACTAACCAAAAATCAGCGTGAGACTGAGTTTATAAAAAGAGAAAGAACGGGTTTTAGACAATCACTTAATTACTCACCATTATTGTCTTCATATCTTTCGTTTCTTTGTTCTTTAATTGATTCGTGAACCGCACCAATAGCAAAACCTAAAGAAGCCCCACCGATAATAATGATAGGTTTTCTATGCTCTCTTTGAGCAATGGCACTAATTGCTAGCCCAATCATAGCACCGACTAAACCTGCCATGATTCCGGAAAAAATGATATATCGAATATTCATCTTAACTACCTCCTATACGAAAATATTTTTTTGGCAAGTGCTGTATATTATGTTATTTACCAAAAATGTTAAAACAATATGAAAGAAGAGACTAAAACTAAAATACTCAAACCCAATAAAATGTGATTCATCCAATCATCAAAGTTCCAATCTTTAAACATTTTTACCTCTATTTTTTAAGTAGAATTACCATTTAGGAAGTAGGAAATCCAACTGAATTACCTGTCTTCCATAAAACGCTCGACACAAAATTAGTCAGCATATGAGCTACAATCGGCACTAATAAATTGCCAGTGATATAGGCACTATAACCAAGAATAAATCCTATTATAGTTGCCCAAACTGCATAAGGCCACTGTTGTGCTCCACTCAGATGTAAAACTCCAAACAGAACACTGGAAATAGTCACCGCAGCTAAATTAAAACCAAAAGCAGGTAACATCACTCCCCGAAACAATAACTCTTCACTTAAACCTGGCAATAAACCTATCCAGATTAAGTCAGGTAATGCTAGGGGTTTAATGATTAACTCTAGGTATAATTGGGCACTTTGGCGATAAGCAGGCCAAAACCGATAAATAATCCCACTAGTAATAATAATTCCTAGAGCAATCATTGAGCCGATTAAAATTGCTGTTGGTGTTATTTCCCAAGACAATATGGCTACAGATCCCAATTTTTTCCATACTTGGGCAATTATGAGTAAAATTAGGGCTGTCACACCCATAATAACTAAAATTTGGGTGCGGGTAAGGGGTTCAAAATCTGAATTATGATTATTAGTCACTGCTTCAATTTAAACAAGGGACAGAATCTAATTGAGGACATAAGGAGTTAATGCTAATACCAGCACGGTGAGCAACTAATACACCTAAAGCCTCTAAATAAGATTTTACTCGAATTGTTTTCATTGCTAATGGTTCTGGTGGCACTTGAATAGCAGTTTGATTATTTTCTACGGCGACAATCTTAGTTTTGAATTGACTGAAACTTAGGATACAACTACCACCACAAGCATTGGCGGGAATAACTAAAGCATCTACTTGATCTGCCCAAATTGTATGATAATTTTTGTTAAGAGTAAATTGAGGAGCACGACTGAGACCAACTAAAACAGAAGGTAAGAAAGTATAACCTAACTCTTCAGCAGCAGAGCGAGGAGAAAGTTGCGGCTCGATTCCTAAAGGTTGTAAGGCTGGTGCATGGGCAGCAGGAAGGCGAAAGTGGCGTACTAGAAGATGAGAAATCACTGCTTCTGCACCCGCAAGAGGATCTACTCCTATACCATGACGATAATTGCTTAAAGCTTCGGGATCAAGCTCATCTGGAAAACGAGCTACAACGGCGATCGCTTCTACTTGGGCATGAGCAATCAACTTATCAGCAGCACGCAGTAAACTATCCGGGTTACCAATAGTACCCCAACTTGCCCCACTCTCAGCGGTATGTAGTTGGACATTTAGAGGGCTATCAGTCAAGATATGCGCAACGACATCTAAACCTAGAGTAGCTCTAGTGGCATCTGCGGCTTGAAGGTGGCGTAAACGCAATTCTGCTTCCATACCTCCATCTAAAATTAAACCAATGCGATTTTGATGCACTGGTTGTAAACCCCATTCTCCCGCTGCAAATTGATCTAGTCCATAACCTTCCACATAGAAAATATTTGGACTAGACCAATACAATTGTGCCCCATTCATCACATTAGGATGGGCGATCAGGCGATCGCTTATTTGGGCTATTGCTCTGGCTACAGGAAGAGCATCACCAGCATAACCACCGATGGATGCACCAATCCCCGTAGGAACAATTAAAACAACGGTATAAGGACGCCTAGTCACTAGTTATTCTTTAGTAACGATAGCTTCAACATGGGCTTTTTGTTGTTGTTCATCTACACTAGTAATAGACCAGCGTAAGGGTTGTCCTTGTTTGTTTAACTCTGCCTCAATTTCCTGCTTTAGCTTAATCGGGGTTACTTGTAAGTCAATTTCTGCGGTAATAAAATGAGTAGTCATAATAAGCGTGATTAACAACAATCAACTATCAACCATCAACCATCAACCATCAACCATCAACCATCAACTAAACAGCATAGACGCTAACTTTTTTACGACTGCGATCTTTGTGTTCAAAACGAACTATACCATCAATCAAAGCAAATAAAGTATCGTCTTTACCACGACCAACATTATTACCTGGCCAAATTTTTGTGCCACGCTGACGCACTATGATATTACCAGCTCTAACGAGTTGACCGCCATAGAGTTTAACTCCTAGTCGTTTAGAATTAGAGTCTCTACCATTACGGGTACTACCAGTTCCTTTCTTATGTGCCATAGTTACTTTGCTCCTTCTTTTAACTTAAGTTTTGACTATCTTAGAATTTATCTTAAATTTATCTATTATGCGGAAACTTCTGCTTCAATTGCCTCAGATGCTTCTGTCTTTTCAAGGACATCTGGCTCTGTTTCAACAGCCGCTAAAACTTTGCCACTAAGACTAATCGAGTCGATCATCAAGCGAGTTAAATCTTGTCTATGACCCCGTTTTTTGCGAGTTTTCTTTTTCGGTTTCATTTTATAGACAATAATTTTCTTACCACGTCGATGTTCCATTACGGTAGCCTTTACTGTAGCACCTTCAACATAAGGCTGACCGATACTAACATCATCTTCGTGATGTAATAATAAAACTTGATCGATAGTGTGGTTTTGCCCTGGTTCAATCTCTAGGCGATCGAGGTCATAAAATCTACCGGGTTCAACTTTGAGTTGCTTCCCGCATATTTCGATGATAGCGTAAGTCATAATCAAATTTCCTTTATAGCTGCCGTACAGGTAGCAGAATATTATGGTCTTTCTGCTTTACTGATGTCTTTACCTGGTCCGAGCAGGAATGAGACACACAATCTATAATTTTATTCTCTGAGAACTACTTATGTCAAGAGGAGATGGCGAAACTGTGAAGCGATCGCTACACTGTTGTGAAGCACCGTTGAGTTCTTGTTCATACTGTATCAATTCGAGGCACAAAAGCTTATAATACTGATACGAAAAGAGATGATGAGAGGAACTATTGGATATGTATCTATTGTTGGAAGCTGCTGCTGGAGGTAAATTTCCAGTATATTTTGTGGCTGTCTATGTAATTGGCTTTATTGCTGCGGTAACAATTGGCTCTATTGCTTGGTATAATTCTAAAAAGCCGGTAGGGTGGGAAGATACTAAACGCCCTGACTATATTCCAGAAGTAAAAGCTGAAAAACCACCTGAAGCTGAAGCAGAAAAGTAATTTGGTTATTGGCTAGGTTCAGCTCTTGATTAATTTTTGTCCAAAATAGGGGCACGTTGCTCAAAGCAGCTATGGCTTGTGCCAAAAAGAGGAAAGTGATGGCTCCTAGAAGTATCAGCAATTGTCATTGATGATCGGGAAGTCCATCACTATGTATAGTTACTAAAAGTATAGTCAAATAACTTCACACAGTTAGTAAAAAGCTTGTCCTAAGAGCGATCGCCAGAATAGGGATTGATTTCTGAATCAATTTCTGCAAAAATTTAGCGGACGATAACTCAAATCTTCACAATAATCAGGACAATTCCATGAAACTTTGGCAAATATTTAAACAGACAACTTTAACCACCATGTTTTGGCTCAGTGTAACTTCTCTAAGTATGGCTCAGACTGCCTTGACTGATATAAAAAATAATGTCTATAAGCCAGAAATAGAAGAGGCGGTAGAATTGAAAATCGTCTCTGGATTTCCAGATAAAACTTTTCGTCCTAATCAACCCGTTACCAGAGAAGAAGCTGTATCAATGATTATCGATGCGATCGCCACTGTAATTCCAGTCGATCTCGATGCAGAGCCAAGACGCCGCGTTCGCCCCTATCTAGATGTCAAAAGCGATCGCTGGAGTTACAAGAAACTTACTTGGGCACAATGGAATATCAACCCGCAAGGAACTCTGACTGGCAATTTTAGACCAGCAGATTACGTTACCAGAGCTGAGTTGATCGATTTTCTCCGTACTGCGGCTGAGTTGCTGAAAGTGGAGACAGGAAAAACTTCTTTTTTAACTGCTAATCAGAAAGAAACCGATTTTACTGATGTATCAGGATACAATAGGCAGTTAACCCTACAAATGTCTTCTTATTGTGGCATTGCCTCTCCTTTGAATGAAAAAGGAACCAAATTTGCTCCTAATAAACCAGCTAACCGTGATTATACGGCAGCAGCTATAGTTCGCACTCTAGACTGTATCAAACAAGATCCTAAGTAGGGCTTGCTTTCAATGCGTCAATTGATTGGTGAGGGGAAGTAATAAGTAATAAGTAATAAGTAATAAGTTAATCCAAAATCCAAAATCTAAAATCCAAAATCGAACTCAGGTACAATTTTATTTTCTTAACCGAGCAGTATTGAATTGAGAGCATCCTGAGGAATCCAATTACCATGAAAACCGCTGGGAACTCTGAGCGTTAGGTGAATAGTGGCGATGGGCTCGGCTGCAAAATTAAGGGGATCGAGAATCAGTAGTTCACTCTTTTGTTTATGCTCATCAAAAACTAGAGTCATAATATAGCCATCCGATTCAGAGAGCCCATTTTTTCGGGGAACAAATACGGCTTCTCCCCCATAACATCCTGGTTTAAAACGATGCACTTTACTTGTCTGTTTATTCATGTCGTATTGAATGATTTCAGGATAATAATTGGGAATTTTTTTCTGAGCAGCTAACTCTAAATCAATATATGGTACATATCCAAACCGATATGATCTCCCTGTCTGTCTGAGATCGATGGTGGGGAAATCTACAAATCGATCGTCTAAAGGTTGAGATTTAATTGTTTTTGTATCTGGATTAACTGTGAACCTATGTAAATGCGCTTTCGTTTCCAGAATTGCTTCTAGGGTACTTTCTAGTTTAATCTCAGGGTAATGGACAAAATCAATCACAATTTGTCCATTTTCTTGATAGGCATTCATAAAATGCCAGAGCCAAAACGCTTCTGTTTCAAGCTTTAAGGGGTTCTGCTGCCAATCATGACGATCGACTAAGATGATTCTAGTTCCCATTTCTGGTTGCCAAGCAAAAGGAGAGTTGCACTTCATCGCTCTTGGCATCTCAAAAACCAGAGGACAATGAAAGAAAATCACGTAATTTTCGGCGATCGCCATATCGTGGATTAAACTTGGCTGCGGTAAATCGAGCGGCAGTTTCCTGATAATTTCTCCTTGGCGATCGGCAACGTAATAGGTTAGATAAGGAGCATTTAAAAGGGAATAACTGAAAAAATGTAGCTCTCCTGTTTGCGGATCGAATTTCGGATGAGCTGTCATTGATTGTTCAATATCCCCCTGAAAATCCCATCTGCCTAATGTTTCTAATTCAGGACTAATTCGATAGGGCAACCCCATCTCATACAACGCGAGCATAGCACCTGCATGGGCGATAATGTTGGTATTGGCATAGTTGCGAAACTTCAACTCAGGCAGTGCCTTCCCTTCAAAAAATTCATATCTCAAGCCGCGAGTCCAAATCCAACGATTGCGATAATGGACCTGAGAATCTTGAAAATAAAAGGCATGAAGCATACCATCCCCTTCTAGAGGATAATTATACGAGGAAGGTTTAAATAGTGGATTGGGACCATTGCGAATATAGATACCTTCCAAATCAGCGGGAATTTCTCCGGTTACTTGTAAATTATCAATATCAGTTTCGTAAAAGACAGGGGCATTGATCCCTTGAAGAAAAATATTATCACTCTTCCAGCTATTGTATTGCTTCCTGGTTTGATAAACAGGTTGAGAATTCACTTTCCGGCGGGGATTGAGCCCAGAAGTAAGTAAGGAAAGCAAGGCTGTTGTTAAAAAATCTCTTCTTTTCATCGTATTTACTCTCAAATAAAGAAGGGGAAGAGGGAGGACTGCATTCAGAAATCTGCTCTTTTTGGAGAAGTTTCATCGCCATTTTCGTGTTAATCGACATTCCCTGAGTGGGAAAGTGGCGCATGAAATCAATAAAAGTCCAACCATTTTGGTTAGCAGCAGCTGAAATTAAAGCCCCACGAATGGCATAAAATCCATTGCGACTACGATGGGTGCTGATAATCTCACCTATGCTTCTGAGGACCTCTTTTACCATAGGTGTATGAGTAAAGCGGTACATAGTAACCTGATTTAAGTAATAACGTCTCTGTAACATCTCACGCAGCTTAGCTAGAGTGGGCTCGTCAAATTGGTTCGCATAGAAGGCAAATTCTGAGGTAATCTTGCCTTCGGCTGCATAAATTGCTAATGCTTCAACGGAAAGAGAAAATTTAAAAGGTCCGTAGAGCAAATAAATTTGTTCTGCACTAATAGCTGGCTTGGGAAAGCCAAGGGCAAAAATCATGCTGACGAGCGGTAAAAGAAAAAGAGGTATTAATCTCATTCTATGTTTTAATCTGAAGACAAAATAGATCATTTTAGGCTTGTCAGTTGACTACAATACTCCTATGATAAGGCTACTACAATAATTGAACTCTTTGTTCCCTCTTTTTGTCCGTAAAGTATCAATTAAAATAACTATTTGCTTGTATTAATAACCAATAATAACCAATGACAAAAAACTTAAATAAATTATTTTGGGTTGCAGGAATAATAACAATCCTCATCTTTTTGTTGAACTTCTATTTAGTGGGGTTTGGTGTTTTTGGCGATGGCTTGGGCTACTATACTCCTCTGCGATCGCTTATTTTCGATGGCGATTTTCGTATTGCTGATGAATATGAATATCTCGCTAACTCTGCCTCTAAATTTGGGGGAGGTTTACGGGTAACAGGAGCTCTTCCTGAGTATAGTAGATTTACTATGGGACTGGGATTAGTACTGGCTCCTTTTTATCTTTTGGGACATCTTTTTACTTTAATTTTAAACGGTTTAGGCGTCAAGGTAACAGTTAATGGACTCTCTTGGACTTATGAATTATTTTACTGTTTAGGAAGTATTTTATTAGGGATTTGCGGGCTAATTTTAGCTTATAAAACAGCCAGAAGATTTTTTAGCCCTTTTGCTTCTTTTCTTGGTGTCATAGGAGTTTGGTTTGCTTCTCCTCTGACTTTTTATCTAACTTTAGAAGCATCTATGTCTCATGCTGTTTCGCAATTTTTGATTTCTCTATTTCTCTATTTATGTATAACTACACCTTGGTTTAAACAGCGCAAATATCAAATCTTAATTGGTATTGCTTTAGGATTAGCATTTTTAGTTCGTCCCCAAAATCTCCTTTTTGGTAGCGTTCCTATTTTGATGGGATTATGGAGAATTGTAGGTCAAACAGATAACCTCAAACCTTTGACAAAAGACGAAGATACTCAAAAAGTATCAGTTCAAAATCAAGAGAAAAGTAGTCAGAAACTATCCCTTTCTTGGGAAAAAATCAAAGCCTATCTGAGCAGTTTAATCTGGATTGGTGGGTTTGCTTTATCAATGCTAGCCCTCCAGATATTTGTATTTATCTCTCAGTATGGTAGTTTGTGGGAACTTCCCTATCTCAAAGAAGGTGCTGAACAAGGGCATGGAGCAAGTTTTAATTGGGTACAACCAGAAATGTTAAATGTTCTTTTTTCTGGTTTTCATGGTTTGTTTGCCTGGCATCCTTTATTACTTTTAGGGGTGGTAGGATTAATTATTAGTAAAAAAATCACGGCACCTTTACGTTGGATTTTGTTGATTGCTTTCTTGCTTCAAGTTTATTTTATTGGTTCGTGGTGGGCATGGTGGCAGGGTGCAAGTTTCGGGGGCAGAATGTTTTGTAGTTGCAGTTTGATCTTTATTCTGGGATTAGCTGCGTTTTGGGAGCAATTTAAAGGTAAAACTTGGCGACTAGTTCCTGTAGTAATTACAATCTTTTTTATGCTCTGGAATGCTTTATTAGTGATGCAATATGAGTCGGCAATGGTACCTCCAGAAGAGCCTATTTCTGTGGTTGAGTTATATAAAAATCAGTTTCTGGTGGTGCCCTTTTTTCTCAACCATATTCTGAATAGGTAAATATATAAAATGCAGAATTCAGAATGCAGAATTATTTTTCCTAGAAAAAAGTATTACCTTTTCGCTGTTGGGCTTTAATCCGCGAATGATAGGACTAAAGCCCAACAACAGAATTTATGATGAGTGTTTACTCGAAGTTAATACCACCTAATTTTCTGATAACTTTACTTTCACAGATGATTTGTTATCTACAGTTACAACTTCATCGTCTTTCATCAGAAATTTATGAGAGGAAATCAGGTGATGGTGATTTGATAATTCACCCAGATAAATACCTAAAGACAGAGCAGTTTTGACCATAAAACCTTCTTTATCTACAGGTGAAGGACAGGTATTTTCTTGATGGCACCATTTAATTAGAGGCATTATTTGCTCTAAAGATTTACTTTCGACACTGCCATTTTCCCAGACAACTAAACGATTATAGCGATGTTCTTCAATCAGGTTAACTGCCTTAATCCCAAACACAGTAGCTAAAATGCGGTCAAAAGAAGTAGGGGCGCCACAACGTTGCAAATGTCCTAGTATGGTGGCACGAGTATCGATTTCATCCATGCCGCAGTAGATTGTATTCCCTGTCAGACAAAGTTTATGACTGTAGTCTTTAATTAACTTTGCCAAAGTCTCGCCAATATATTTATCCTTCTCCCCCTGTAAATCTCTGACTCCTTCGGCAATAACAACTAAAGCAAAATTACGTCCGCCTTTACGTATTCTGGCAATATACTTACAGAGATTATCGATCAAGTCATCAGTCAGTTGAGTAACTAACTCAGGAATGAAAATACAATTGGCACCACCGGCAATACCACCATGAAGTGCTAAATGACCGGCATCTCTTCCCATCACCTGTACCACCATGATTCGCTCATGACTAGCGGCAGTAAAGGTAAGATCGTAAAGAGCTTTAGTTACCGTATTACGAGCAGTATCAAAACCGACAGAACGTTCTGTAAAGGCAACATCATTATCAATGGTTTTGGGTATGGCAACTAAATTCCAATTACCTTTTTTAGCTAAGTCATATAAGATATCTATACTGCCATCTCCACCAATGACGATTATTGCGTCTAACCCTAAGCGTTGATAACCTTCTAGGATATCTTTAGTAACTTGGGCATTATCGGGATTGCCTTTACTTAGAGAGCCAAGAACACTACCACTAAGAAAATGAAGTATATCTAAACCCTGTAGTACTCCTGGAATATCATAACCATGATCTTTTAACCTTAGATCTTCTACTTGCAGTTCACCTTTAACTATATCTATAAATCCATCGGTACCTCGAGGAATGCCATAAACTTCCCAGTCTTTGAGAGTAGCATATTTAACCACCGCTCTAATAATAGCATTGAGTCCGGGACAGTCTCCACCACTGGTGAGAATACCAATTCTTTTTGTTGTACTCATAGTTTACTGGTAATAATTAACTTATAATTGCCTACACTTTAATCTAAGCAAATCTGACTGAAAAAGTTTCAACACCTTATTATTTCTTTAAGTCTTTTTTGTGATTGTGATTAGACAAGGGTTTAAAGCTCCTTGCCCCACGCTCAGAGCTTGTCATGATTTCATGAGACATAATTGTAATTGAGCATTAATTGAGCTAGTAAAAGTATAAATAGAAATTTTGAACATATCAAAGACTCTATCAACATTGAGGTTGAGGAAATCTTTTGGGACTGAAGTAGTACAATTGATGATAGTAACAAAGTGATTTCCTTCCTTGACGGAATTATGTCTAAAGATCCTCTTTCTTCCTATTCCAAAGCCTTTAATCAGATGATAACTGGTGTATTTCAAACCATCCAGGCAAAAATTAATCTTCATGCCCTGCGTCTGAAAAAAGGAGCAAAAGTGGCTAAACTCAGACTTAAAAACGGAGAAGGAGGAAAAGTTGAAGTTTATCCCCTTATAGGCGATCGCTACATTATTGGTCGCAGTTCGAGTTCCTGTGATATTGTGGTGCGTAACCCAATTATTAGTCAAGTTCATTGCATAGTTGAGAAATATCGCCAAAATCCTCGTACTTTGATCGTCAAAGACCAACATTCCACTAATGGAATCTATCGAGGGAAACGCCGCTACAAATCCTTACCTTTACGTCATGGTGATAGCATCACTCTCGGACCACCAGAATTGAGAGATGTGATTGAAATTCGCTATGAAAACCCTCCTCCTCTATGGATAATTATTGCACGTTACTGCCTATACTCTACGGCGATCGCTATAACTTTGTCAATTTTCTGGATTGGCAGTCAATGGTTACAGTATCGAGTTTATCCTCTTCCTGATGGCGTGAGTGGACCTGTGATTATTTACTCTGGTGATGGAAAAAGCCCTTTAAGACCGCAAATCGCCTCTACACACAGAGAGTTAAACAAATTGTCCGATTTTTCTCCCTATTTACCCAAAGCAGTCATTGCCTCTGAAGATACTCGCTTTTATTGGCATTTAGGCATAGATCCTCTTGGTATATTAAGAGCAATACTAATTAATTATCAACAAGATGAGCTTAAACAAGGTGCTAGTACTATTACTCAACAACTAGCCAGAAGTATTTTTCCCTCAGTCGGACGAGAAAATACCCTCCAGCGCAAATTCAGGGAAATGATGGTTGCTCTGAAGTTAGAAGCGGTATACAGCAAAGATGAAATCCTCAAAACTTATTTAAACCGCGTCTATTTAGGAGTCAATAGTTATGGGTTTGAAGATGCAGCCCAGTTTTATTTTAATAAGTCTGCCGCCGATCTAGATCTGGCTCAAGCAGCTACTCTAGTGGCGATTTTACCAGCACCCAATGCTTATAACCCCGTTCAAGATTATAATACCGCCTTAGCTTTGCGCAATCGCGTCTTACAGAGAATGTACGAATTAGGCATGATTACCAAAGAAGAATCGACCAGAGCGAGGCGATCGCGCATTGACATTAGCCCTAGAGCACGTCAAACTCTCTCGAATATAATCGCTCCCTACTTTTATAGTTATGTGTTTCAAGAGTTAAGTTTTTTGTTAGGAGAAGATTTAGCTAAAGAAGGGGATTTCATTATCGAAACTGGTTTAAATCCAAGCATACAGCAACAAGCCGAAATAGCGTTAAAAGAACATCTCAGGACTAATGGTAGCCAGTATGGTTTTGGACAAGGCGCGATCGCAACAGTTGATAGCAAAACCGGCGAAATTTTGGCCTTGGTAGGAGGAAAAGACTACAGTAAAAGTCAGTTTAACCGTGCTACTCAAGCACAACGGCAACCGGGATCTACTTTTAAGGTATTTGCTTATGCTGCTGCCTTAGAACAAGGCATTTCCCCTTATAAATTATATTCCTGTGCTGCTTTACGCTGGCAAGGACAACAGTATAAATCTTGTGAGCGAAGTAGCGGTAGTGTGGATATGTATCGGGGTTTAGCCCAGTCAGAAAACACCGTCGCCCTCAGAATTGCTCAAAATGTAGGTTTGGATCGAGTAGTTGCCATGGCAAGACGTTTAGGTATTAAATCAAGACTACAACAAGTTCCCGGTTTAGTATTGGGACAAAGTGAGGTTAACCTTATAGAGATAACTGGTGCTTATGCTACCTTTACCAATCAAGGTGTTTGGCATCGTCCTCACGCCATTAGGTTAATTAGAGATGGTCGAGATTGTCAAGATTACGATGACTACGACACCTGTCGAGCGATCTATACTTTTAATCAAGAAGAAAGTGAAACAAAAAGGGCGATCGCCCCTCATATAGCCCAAACCATAACCGAGATGATGCAGGGTGTGGTAAAGTTTGGGACAGGAAGATCGGCTTATCTAGGACAAGGAGAAGCTGGAAAAACTGGTACCACCAATAAGGCAATAGATTTGTGGTTTATTGGCTATCTTCCTCAAGAGCATTTAGTGACAGGAGTTTGGTTAGGAAATGATGACAATTCACCTACCAGAGGCAGTAGTGCGCAAGCTGCTGCTTTATGGAGGAGTTATATGAAAAAAGTATTTTAATCCAAGTTGCTAGTTACAACTCTAAAGTTGAGCTAAGGTTTCAATATTAGTGTTTATACGGAAAGAAATCAGTAAACTCTATCAAAGATAGGCGATTTTCCGGTAGAAATTATTCTGGGATAATAATATTTTTATAACTAGTACAAGGGGGTTTCCACACTCACAGGAGTATAAGATGAAGTGGTATAAGATTATTATCGCTGAAAAAATCAAACGAGAAGAATATTTTAATCCAATAACAGCTAGAACTGAAATCAAGAAAAAAAAAGTTTTGAAAGTTATCCGTAATAAACACAAAATTAGTATGAAGATGGTGTCGATACTAAAAGCAAGTCTAGGCTCACTGTTTTCTTATGAGACATATTACAACGGTCAACTTAAAAAACGTGATGGTAAGAATATACAAGTTCGCATTTATCGACGTAAACTAAAAGCTGACGGTTATGAACTTACTATTAGCGCTACAAACAAGGTATGGCTTAGCGTTAAGGAATTGCTGCACTTAGTGCAGGAATGCAGAATTGAAAAACCTTAATTTTTAGTGCTTTGACGGAGTTTTAACTGGTGTTTTATTTTCGCCCACCTGCACTAGCAACTTAGAGGATGTTTGAAAAGTATCAGACGTTCATTAAGAAGAATTGTATGGGGTGCTTAAACCCTGATTCGTTCGTTGATAAATTACCAATCCAAAATCCAAAATCTAAAATCCAAAATTAAACACCTGTTAATTAAAGACTTCTCAGACAACCTCTTAGGTTACTATGGTGCTATCGCATCGCATCCTATAATTTTGTCCGAAGTATTGTTAAGACTAAAGGCTGATTAACATATTCAACAAGTCATTGTTTTCTAAAGGAATTAAATTTTGCAAATCAGGGTATTTCTTAAACAGTTCAATTTCCTCAGCACATATTTCTTGCAAAATTTTCCTGTGTTCTTTTATTTTGTTGATTGGAACTTTTTTAAGTAGGCTAATTGCTCTGTTTAGTTTAAGCAAAGCTTTTTGCTGCTCCTGTGGAAGGTTTTCTTCGAGTTGGGCTTCGAGTTGGGCTTGTTTATTAGCATATTCCTGAAGTATATCTACTTTTCTTTGCAAGGCTTCAGCTCGTTGTTGTCGACTTTCCTCAAGTGCATTTACTTTTTTTTGCAAGGCTTCAGCTCGTCGTTGTTCACTATTGTACTGTTGCATCGTTATTTTTTGTCTGGCCAACCGAGACTCGATCGCTCCTAATATTTCTTCTAGCGTAAACGGCTTGGTTAGATAATCATCTGCTCCCAGTTCCATTCCATGCCTTATATCGCTTTTGTCAGCCATTGCTGTAAGAAATATGAAGGGAGTCAATTCAGTGCCAGGTAAATTCCGTAGTTCTTTCAAGACTTCGTACCCATCAATTTCAGGCATCATTATGTCACAAATAATTAAGTCAGGATTTTTTTCCTGTGCCCATAGGGTTCCAATAATGCCGTTGTCAGTGCAAAAGACATCATACCCTTCAGCTTTAAGAAGTTCTGTAATATTGTGTCTAATGTTTTTTTCGTCTTCAATTATTAAAATTTTTGTCATTGGTTTTTACCTCTTTTTTCAATAACGATATTAGGAACTATACTGTCGCAGAAATTAACTTCAAAATGTAATTTCCAAGAATATTGGGAAAACTTAAACCCGAATCAGAGATAGAAACGGTCGGCATCTGCTCGGAGTGATGTTTCGTTGGAATAAACCAAACAGGCAACAAGCAATAAAAGCTAAATGGATAAAGCGATCAATAGCCATTCCTAGATAAGATTGATAGTGGACTAGACCAAAATGTTGCTTCCAAATTAAAATGAAATTCAGATTAAGGCAACTAATAAATCTCATATAAAATCTCATATAAAATCTCATATAAACTTATACTTTCGCAGTTTTTCGTCAATGACGAGGTTAATTTCTGGCACATTAAACCCTTTTCAATTCGTCGTTGACCCCCAAGGAATTGCTCGCAGAGCTGATTTCTGGGATGTAGTTAGGAAGTGTAACTATAAAAGTTGTGCCAACATCAACTTGGCTTTCTAACCTGATTTCCCCTCTGTGTAAATCCACACATCTTTTGACAATAGTCAGTCCTAGTCCCGTCCCCGAGACAGAACCTACATTACTGGCTCTATAGAAAGAATTAAATAATCGATCTTGCTCTGTTATGGGAATGCCCATACCTCGATCTTCAACGCGAAAAATAGCTTTTTCTGAGTCACAAATTAAGTCAAAATATACCTCATCACTATCGGGTGAATACTTAATGGCGTTTGAGAGCAAATTGGTCAAGATATGTCTGATAATTTTTTGATCTAGGCATATGGTTTGACATTGACTTTGAGAGCGAAAGATAATTTGATGGCTACTACTATTAATTTGTATTTCTTCTACCAGTTTTTGGCAAAATTGGCTCAGCTCTAGACTAGCTGGGTTAAACGCTAGCCTGCCGGCTTCTGCTTTACCAACTAAGAGCACATCATTTAACAACCCAGTCATGTCTTGGGCAGCTTTTTGAATAGTCTGAAGATAGTTTAACTTTTTCTGTTCGTCCCATTTATGGGCGTAACGTTCAATTAATTGTGCAGAAGATAAGATTGTAGTTAAGGGAGTGCGAAACTCATGGGATGTCATAGAGACAAAACGCGACTTGAGTTCGTTGAGATGTTTTTCCTTTTCTAAGGCCTTGTGAATATCTTCTTCGGCTCGTTTACGCTCTGTTATATCACGGATAAGAGCCATTACTTCGTTTTCCTCAGTAACTATCATCCGAACTTCATAGTTATGGGACTCATTATCCACCGAGAGTTGCCACTCAAAAATCTGGACTTCGCCTGTAGCCAGGGCTTGCTCTAAGCTCTTCAAGGTCAATGAAACTATTTCTGTTGGAAAAGCTTCAGATACATGTTTGCCCAAAAAGCTACCATCCAGCTTCAGGTTTTTCTCCAGCTTCAGGTGTTCCTTTTCCTTTGTCCCTTTGTAGTTAACTAAATAGCCTTCACTGCTAATCCGAAACATCAGATCGGGAATCGCATTTAGTAAAGCGCGGTTAGTGGCAATGCTAGATTTTAATGCATCTTCCGCTCGCTTGCGTTCGGAGATCTCGGCCTTTAATGATTCATTAATTGAAGCTAGCTCGGCAGTTCGTTCTTTAACTCTAGTCTCTAGTCGATCATTAGCCTTTTGGATTAATTCTTCGGCTAGTTTGCGATCGGTGATATCAACAATGTAACATCTAATTGTCTCACTGGTAGTAATGTAGTATATTGATAGTTCAAAGAATCGATTGCCGATTTTAAGTTCACGAACAAAATGTGTTTCCTTGCCATTTTGAACGCTGGAAACCATACTGGCCAGAATTGGATGTTGCAGTTTAGTTTCTTGGATGTCTGGAAACCATTCGAGTGCTGCCGGATTGAGATAGGTAATAGTTCCATTTAGATCGATTTCAATAATTGGACTAGAAAGTAATTCGGGGAAAGAAGCTAATCGCTCCAGTGCTATATTTGTTTCATTTTTGGGATTGCTATCCGATGAAATCAGAGTTGTAAAAGGATCATCTAACTTGGACAGAAAATCTGAAATATCCTCTGAGTCTTGATGGTTCAAAAAATTTAAGTCTGCTTCATTGGCAGTGGCATAGTACTTCGCTTTGACTACGCCGCCAAAACAAATCTCATCCCCGTGTTGCAAATTGTGCGAGAAGCAATGATCACCATTGACAGTTATCCCATTTCTACTGCGTTTTCCCTGGAGATTGCCATCGATAAGACGAAAGTGATAATTGGGAGTTCCAGGTATGGTAAGCCGCAGTAGCGTGGCATGGTGACGAGAAATCACGGGTGAGTCAATCACAATGGAGTTAGAGCGTTGGGGTTCACGACCAATTGAGTAAGTAGCTGACTTGAGCACGATAGTGCGTTTACTGTGCTCATCTTTAAGAATCAGCACATGCTTAATGTCTTGGCATTCATTCATCACCGTGATAGCCATTTTTCCAGAAACTTTGGAGCTTGGGTCTGATGGGAAACTGGTCATTGATGTTTGTCTTATACTTTTACACTAACACTGGTAATTTGCAACGAGGCAAAAAAGCTCGATTAGTACAGATTTCAAAGGATATAGTAAAATGAAAATCCTCATAAATCCTCGTAAAACTGAGAATGGGAACACATCTAACCGAAATAATTTGAACCTAAGTTGCTATTGACAATTTTAAAGCCGATTTAAAGGTTGCAACCTCAGTATTTATAGGGAAATATAAAGTCAGGGTTGCTACGGAAGGGGAGTCCCCCAGATGTAAGGATATAGCTACGAAAGAATAAGGCTTTGGTTCATTATTAAGTAGGTGGACTAAATTAATTACATACAAAAATAGGCAGAGCCAACTATTATTGGCTATAAGCTTTACAGTAATTCTGTCTAGGTACTTATCCTTCTTTGGTTGGAACAGAAACCATATCGAAGTGGATTACAAAATTAGGCGATCGCCCAGACCTAAAGCTGGTAGGGTGGGCATTGCCAAAGAAGAACCAAAAATTAATTGAGCGAGATTTTATGAGTAATAATCCCACAGCCATTGAAATTATTGAAACACTCCTTCCCACCCTAAGATTAGCGGGAGATTATGCTTGTACAATTCAAAAACAAGTACAGGCACAACCAGAAAAAGAGGGTTTTGGGGATAACTTTTATGCTACTGCTTTAACTGATGCAGATCTAACGGTACAAACTGCCGTAGAGTTAGCATTATTAGCTAAATTTCCCCAAATTCGCTTTTTTGGGGAAGAACATGAGCAATCATATAACACCAAATATTTTAAGGCAATTACCCTAGGAGAAGAAGACGAACTATTAGTAACTTTGGATCCCATTGATGGAACCAGAGCATATTTAGATGGACTTCCTTGTTTTTCTATTATTCTGACTGTGATTAGAAATGGAAGTTATGAAGCTGCTTTTGTTCTTCAACCTAGGCGTAAAAGTTATATCTATGCCCTCAAAGGCAAGGGGGCTTTTATTAGTAATGTCAATGATAATCTTGAAAATAGTCAACCATTATCATTAGAGCAGCTTAAGTCCAGAAAAATTTATCTGAGCTTTGGGTTAACGGATTTGCAGCATACTTTCGCTAATAATTTTGAAACATGGTGTAGTGCGATCGACTATGCACCAGATAAAAATCCTCCGGAATATTTAGATTTAGTGAAGGGAAATTTAGCGGCGGTGTTACTGGCAAAAGGAAATTTAATTGATAGTGCTGCTTTAGCTTTTATTGCCAGTGAAATTGGAGCTATAGTTACCACATTTAATGGTGAAAATTGGCAACCTTTTTCTAAGATAGAAAATATGAAAATACCTGGTTTAATTGTTGCTCACAATCAGAAAATTCATACAGATATTTTAAATCATTTATCCGCCAAGAAATCTGTAAATTGAGGACTTTCTTTATGTCCGAGTTGCCACTAACCTTCATCTCGAATACAAGTTGGTCAGTCCCGACTCCAGACAACATCTCCACACAGTCTAACTATAGGAGCAGGGAGTAGGGACAGAGTTGAAAAACTGATTGTTCTGTTTAAATTAATTTTATCCAGATACTTATAGGGGCTTGTTTCCCAAGCCCTTACGACTAATTACTCACAGTTTGCAAAATATTTTGTGTCAGTTTTTCGGGAACTTCTTGGAGGCGATCGTACCTCCATTGGAAAAAACCTACACCCAAAGATAGGGAACGTAGCTCAATAATAAAGTTTTCCATCTCTGCTTGGGGTAAATCAGCCATAACTCGATCCCAGTTTTTCCATTGCTCAATAGGTTCATAACCGAGAATTTGTCCCCGACGAACGCTAATCAGTTGTAACACTTTCGAGGTGAACTCTGAAGGTGTAGAAATAGTAATGGACAAAATTGGTTCTAACAGAATCGGATTACATTTTTTCATCCCTTCGGTCATAGCTATCCGTGCTGCTTGTTTAAATGCTTGTTCAGAACTATCAACCGAGTGATAGGAACCATCAGTAAGAGTGACATCTATATCTACTACCGGATAACCTAAAGGACCATTTTCTAGATATTCACGAACACCCATTTCCACACCGGGAATATATTGTTTAGGTACGACTCCTCCAACTATGGTTTCATGAAATTGGAAACCTTCACTACGCTCTAGAGGTTTAATATCTAAATACACATCTCCAAAAGCACCATGACCACCAGTTTGGTGTTTATAGCGTCCACGAATAGTAGTTGATTTGCGGATGGTTTCTTTATAGGGTATTTTGGGAGAGTGGGTGGTCATGGGTAAGTTATATTTGTTATTGAGACGATTTAAAGCTACTTTGAGGTGAATTTCTCCTTGCCCCCACAGAATAACTTCTTTAGTGTCTCGGTTTTGTTCCCATTTGAGAGCAGGATCTTCTTCGATCAGTTTGCTAATCGCACCAGTAATTTTTACTTCATCTTTACGATTTTCTGCGGCGACAGCTTTTGCATATACAGGTTCTAATAAATCTGCTTTAGGTAGAGGTGTTACTTGCTTGGAAGAATTGGTAAGAGTATCTCCCGTTTTAACTCCTTCTAGGCGTCCCAAGGCCACGATTTCCCCTACAGATGCGCTATTAACTGACTTCTGGTTTTGACCCATAAGACGATACATACCACTGATCCGAACGCCATTGAGTGCCATGCCGTCAGTTAATTCACCTTGCCATACTCGTCCCAGAGAAAGTCTTCCTCCTTGGGCAGTATAGTAAGTTTTGAGGATCTGCACTATGGTATCTTGATGATTATTTGATTTTAAACCCCTTCGTTCGGCAGTTACAGCAGGTTCGGGTGCTTCTTTGACTAGAGCGTCTAATAATGGCCTGACACCATAATCTTGTTCTGCTATGCCAAAAAATACAGGCACAATCAGATCGGCGCTGAGTTCTTCTTTGAGGTCTTTCATTATTTCTTCTTTGGAAGGTTCAATTTCTTCGATTAATTCTTCCAAGAGATGATCGTCAAAGTCAGCTAAGGTTTCCAGCATTTCTTCCCGGGCTAGTGTTTCTTTATCTTTAAGCTCTGGCGGGAGAGGAACTGGCTCTGCGGGGTTTCCTTGATGATAATGATATGCTTGTTCGGTTACCAGATCGATATAACCGATTAAGTCTGTATCTTGGCGAATAGGATATTGTTGAGGAACTAGAGGACGGCTAGAAACATCTTTGAGAGCGTGGAGAATATCCATAAAGGGATCTTTAGCCCGATCCATTTTGTTAATAAAGACTAAATGGGGAATTTCCCAGTCATCTAAAAATTTAAATAGAGGTGCAAGAGTTAAGACTCTTTCCATTACTGGTTCACACACGACTATGGCTGCACCAGCTCCTACTAGAGCATTATAGGTTTCTTGCAAAAATTCAATGGAGCCTGGACAGTCGAGAAAAGTAAAGTTGATATCTTGGTATTCCGTATAGGCAGTAGAAATCTCTACACTCATTTGGCGATCGCGTGCTTCTTGAGAGCCATCACCCACGGTATTCTTGTCTTTAACTTGACCTTTCCGATTAATCGCTCCCGTGACAAATAATAAACTTTCCAGTAGAGTTGTTTTTCCACTGGAATAAGGTCCTACAATAGCAACATTTCGTGCTTTGGCTGCAACTTTTGGACTCATATTTTTCACCCCCTTGAGGAATTTAAAGTTTTTCCAATTATTTCTATTTATATTTTTGAGCCTAGCTTATTTTGCAGCTCGGGGGATATGTTTCGCAATTTCTTGTAAAGATAATAGAGCTTTTCTTAAAGTTTTATTAATTTATGTTTCTGGCTCAAGCACTGTATGCTGATGAGGGAATTAAGCTGCTCAACGATCAAGCGTCTTCATAATTGATCGTTATTTCCCCTCTACCATCAATTACTTCTCCTATTAAAAAAGCTTGAATACCATGAGCATCGAAGTAAGTGACGGTTGATTCGGCATCTTCCGGCGCCACAATGACGACAAAACCAATGCCCATATTAAAAGTTTCAAACATAGTTTTATTGCTGATATTTCCGGTTTGAGCTAACCACTTAAATACTGGAGGAATTGACCAACTATGAGGATATATTTGCACTGATTGCTTTTGGTTCAGACAACGAGGTAAATTTTCGGGGATACCTCCTCCAGTAATATGTGCCATACCGTGAATATTAATTGGCGATCGCCTTGCTGCCAAAACTGATTTAACATAAATGCGAGTGGGGCTCAGGAAAACTTCTCCTAAACTAGCACCGTTAAAAACTTCAGGGGTAGCATCCCAACTCAAACCACTATCTGCCACGATTTTACGCACCAGAGAAAAACCGTTACTGTGAACCCCACTACTAGCTAAACCTACGGCCATGTCTCCTACTTGAACTTGGGAGCCGTCTAAAATCTTTCTTTTCTCCACCATACCGACACAGAAACCAGCTAAATCATATTCACCTGATTGGTAAAAGCCGGGCATTTCTGCGGTTTCTCCTCCGAGTAAAGCACATCCACTCTGAAGACAACCCTCTGCTATTCCTTCTACTACTTGAGTGAGTTGAGCAGGATTTAACTTTCCTGTAGCTATGTAATCGAGAAAAAATAATGGTTCTGCTCCAGAGGTTAAGACATCATTGACACACATTGCGACTAAATCAATCCCCACTGTATCGTGACGCCTTAATTCCTGAGCAATTTTCAATTTTGTTCCCACTCCATCCGTACCCGAAACTAATACCGGTTCTTCATATCCAGAAGGTAACTGAAAACAACCGCTAAAGCCTCCCAAATTACCTAAAACTCCTGGTCTATAAGTACTCTCAACCTTTTGACGAATGCCAGAGACAAAATCACGTCCGAGTTCAATATCTACACCTGCTTGTTTATAGTCCATCACTAAATTTCGATAATCTCAGTATATTTTACCAATTAAATATTTTAATATTATTAGATTTTTTAATATAAAGTAAACCCAAAATCTAGATTAATTCTCACAACATAATATTTTCTCTATGGCAATGATTAGTTTTGTTTAACTCTATAAAGATAAGCTTTAAAATCAAATATCTAAGAGATCATACCGATTGAAAATTATTTTGTCAAGAGTGATATAAAATTCTGATATGAGGGCAAGTTAATGATAGAAATTTTTAAAATTTCTTGAAATTTTCTGGGTTAATTTGTAATAGTTAAGAAGTGTAAAGTAAATTTTGCGAGGAGTCAATCAAGGCAAACCAAATATTTTTTTGGGAAATATACGCCTACATTCTAATAGAGACTCAAAGCTTATGAATAACAAAACTTGGCAACAAATTTCTACCACTGTATTAACGACTGTTTTCGGAATCAATGGTTTAATTTTAATCTCACCTGTAAAAGTCAATGCTTGGGAGGTAAAAGAAAAATTAATCTCAGAAACTAGAGACATTAATACTATCTCGAGAAGTTCAAGCCAGCCAGTTGGAGAATTAGTCACCACTAAAATCTACCAACACCAGTTGAATAATCAAGACGCTGCAACAGTTTATTTTCAAGACTTACCTTTTTTAACTTTTCTTAGTACGCCAAAATCTACAAAAGGCAAGGAAAATCCTGCTAATGACCCCGCCTCAAGAGCTAGAAAGCTTGCCCTCCGTCTCGAGCAACTTCATCAACAACAAGCTGATGCTAGTCAAATTGGGGTAAGCTGGGAACCAGCCGAACGCTACTACAGCATCAAACTAGGAAATAAAGAAATAGTCGGAATTGATGCGCAAACAATTCTACCTGACACTACTAAAAATCTAGAAGTAGATGCACTTCAGGCAACTAATAGACTGAGGAGACTTTTAGGCAATGCGTCTCCTCTCAAAGAAGTTCAGGGAAAACCTAAACCCAAACCTCAAATCACTGCCGGCGCCAAACATCATAGAAGCACTGGTAGTTACACCGGGAAAGCCTCTTGGTATGGCCCGGGCTTTCATGGCCGTCGGACTGCTAACGGGGAAAGGTTTAATCAAAATGCATACACTGCAGCCCATCGTAGCTTACCTTTCGGTACTAAAGTAAAAGTAACTAACCTTCACAATGGTCGTTCGGTAACCGTTCGCATTAACGACCGCGGCCCTTTTATCAGAGGTAGAATTATCGATTTAGCTGCTGGCGCTGCTAAAGCTATAGGTTTACACAGTAGTGGTGTAGCCCCCGTGAGAATACAAGTATTGGGTCGTTAACTGGTCATTGGCTATAGTGGTTGGCATTAGCATTGATGATTGAATCGTAAATCGATAAAAAGCAAGGGTAAGTAATAAAAAACCAGCGAATATCTCGCTGGTACTTAATTTTCGTTGTCGTTATAATCCCGAGAAAATCTTCTTAGCTAGCTCCTATTTTTGGTCAGCTCCGTAAGATTTCTTTACATTTATTGTAACAGATAGTACATACTTTTGGAAAAAATTGTCAGAGATTACAATTCACTTCTTGCTCAGATAAAGTTTAGCGCGTTGAGGACGGCCCCAAAGAACGCGTTCTCGTTTATAGATAGCCATTCCGGGTTTAGCGCCTCTGGGTTTATAGACATATTTGGGTTCGGTATAGACTACAGGCACTTGCTCACTTTCTCTGGCTTGACTGTAGTAGGCAGCTAAATTGGCAGTAAATTCTAAATCTATTGGCTCTGGTGATGCCCCAGGAGCTAATCTCAGCAAAACATGAGCTCCAGGAATTTCTTGAGTATGAAACCAGAGATCGTAATCTCCCGCCGTGCGAAATGTCAGTTGTTCATTTTGACGGTTGTTACGACCAATTAGTAATTCAAATCCAGAAGGAGTATAGTAAGAGTATGGTTGCGATTCCGGTTGTTGAGGAGATTTTCTGTACTGGTAATCTTCTATATATTTTTGGGTGACTAATTCTTCTCTAATTTCTTCGAGGGTTCGTAAATCTTCTGGAGTAGAGTAAGTTTCTAATTGCCTGAGAGCAGCTTGTACTTGCTGTAAATACCTAATTTCAGTTTGTACTTCTCGTAATAAAGGTTCCACTGCCCCTCTTGCCCTTTTTCGCTTTTGATGTTGCTTATAGAGAGCCTGAGCATTTCTAATCGCATTTTTTTCCGGCTCCAAAGCGATGGTAATCAGTGCTTCGGTTTCAAAGTCTTTAAGGGTAATTGATTTCATTCCTGGTTGTACCAGATGTAAATGTGCCATCAAGAGATTACCTTTTTGGCGATATTCTTCCGCTCGCTCTGATTGTTGTAAGCGGTGTTGATACACCTCGGCTTTAGTCTCCAGTTTACCGAGAAGATGGACGATTTTTTGCCCTAATTGGTGACGAAGTCGTTGGAAGGTTTCCTGTTGGAGTTGAGTTTGGTAATAGGAATTAAGCATACTGTGTAAGTTAGATGCTTCTCTGGTAATGCCCCAACCCAAGACTGTGTAACCTGATTCAGTCCAACCAGGTTGGAATTGTTCAGAGGCGATCGCTTTTAACCATTCCTGCCAATATTGATATAAATTCTGCCAATCTTTCTCAGTTAAACTTTCTGTAGATTGTTGAGGCTCGAGATCGGCTTTGGTGAGCATGGCACCGACAACTACCGGAGATAAACCTGCATAAGCTTTCAGGAGTTGCTTTTCAATTTTGCCGGGAATTAAACTCACTCGCTCTTGCCAACTTACCAGAGATTCATCCAGCTGAGGATTTTTCCCTCTTAAAGGCGGGGGTAACTGATAAGGTTGCCCTGTTTCTACGGTGCGTACACTAGATTTATTCGCTGTGACTTGATGAGCCACTGTAATAATTTGGTCTTGAGCATCGGTTAAAATTACATTGCTGTATTTACCCATAATTTCCACATAGAGACGGTAACGGGGATTTTCTCCAGGGCGTTGAGCAAATTGGAACTCTACAACTCTCTCCCAGGGAGCGATCAGCTTGATTTCTATTAAAGCATAACCATTGAGTTGATGTCGCAATTGTTCACTAAATGTAAAGGTATCGGGAATCCGGGGTGGGCGATCGCCTAGACAAATTCTCGCTGCTTGAGGATGCCAAGCAATCGTTAACCAACCTTTTTGGCTCAAAGTTCTCAAACCAAGAGTAAGGGTGTAGCGGTCTAGTTGATATAATTGTTCTAGCCGTGCCGGCATCCAATCAGCACGTAAACAATTACACGTAGCAGTTAAAGTCGTATAATCTACAGGCTGCATCTTTAGATAAATCAGAAAATAGGCAATAAGAAAGAGGAAAAAATTGCAACCACTAACCAATATTTGCTTTAATTGTTGTAAATCTGAATATTTCTCGATAAGATGGAAAATATAGCTCCCAAATTCGAAAATTAGGTTTCTTTATGGATATTAAACTAATTAATATTGGTTTTGGCAATATTGTTGCTGCTAATCGAATCATCGCGATTGTCAGTCCCGAATCAGCTCCGATTAAACGTATTATTACTGAGGCTCGAGACCGGGGTCAACTGATTGATGCTACCTACGGAAGAAGAACTCGAGCTGTGATTATCACTGATTCTAGTCATATAGTGTTATCTGCTATTCAACCAGAAACAGTTGCTCACCGGTTCGTTACCAGCAAAAATACCTCAGCATAAAAGAGATTATTCTGAGTAGAGCGAGATGAAAGCAGGAAAACTAGTAGTAATAACTGGACCTAGTGGTGTAGGTAAGGGAACTTTAGTGCGATCGCTCCTGAGTCACCACCCAGAATTACATTTGTCCATTTCTGTTACTACTCGTCAGCCCCGTACAGGTGAAATTAATGGCAAAGACTATTATTTTGTCACTCCCTCAGAATTTGAGCAAAAGATTGAGCAGGGGCAATTATTAGAATGGGCAAAATATACAGGTAATTATTATGGTACTCCTCGAGCCCCTGTGGAACAACAAATTAAACAAGGTAAAACCGTCATTTTAGAAATAGAATTATTAGGAGCAAGACAAGTAAAACAAACTTTTAGTAATGCTCTGACGTTATTTATTTTACCACCCTCAGAGCAAGAATTAGAAAGACGTTTAAGAGATCGGGGGAATGACGAGGAAACAGCTATCTTACGTCGCTTAGAGAAAGCCAAGGAAGAAATAGCTGCCAGTGGAGAATTTAATCATCAAATAGTTAACAACAACCTCAATTTGGCTGTACAAGAAATTGAAAATCTGATCTATACCAGTTAAAGGAGTCATGGAGACAGGAGCATCCCTTAACTACAGCGAACTAGGTTGACGGGAGCGCCTAGCATTTGTTAATCTTATTTAAATTAACAATCAATTAGGAATGATTCTCAAAGCTTTAATTTTTGATGTTGATGGTACTTTAGCCGAAAGTGAAAGAGATGGACACCGAGTAGCTTTTAATCTTGCTTTCCAGCAAGCGGGTGTGGAGTGGCGCTGGGATATAGATACTTATGGAGAATTACTAGCTATCGGCGGTGGTAAAGAGCGTTTGCGTTACTACATCAGCCGCTTTCAAACCAACTTTAATCCTCACATCTGTTTAGACCAATTTATTAGCCAATTACATCAGAGTAAATCTGCATATTATCGCCAACTACTCACTGAGAATGCTATCCCTCTCCGCCCTGGCATTCAACGTTTAATCTCTCAAGCCAGACAACAAGGTTTACGCATAGCGATCGCTTCTACAGCTGCATTGCCTAATGTGACAGCATTACTACAAACTGCTTTGGGAGAAGAGGCTTTATCTTGGTTTGAACTCATTGCTGCTGGGGATATTGTTGAACAGAAAAAACCTGCTCCGGATATATATCTTTATGTCTTAGAAAAAATGGGGTTAAAACCAGGAGAATGTCTAGTCATAGAAGACTCCTATCAAGGGTTAACCGCAGCCACAAAAGCAGGTTTAAAGACTGTGATCACTTTGAATGAATATACCCAAGCTCAAGATTTTCGGGAGGCCGTTTTAGTTTTAAATCATCTAGGTGAACCAGATTTACCTTTTACTATTCTCAAAGGTGATGCCAAAAATAAACCCTATTTTGATGTAGAGTTAGCAAAGTTACTTGTCTAACTCAGAATCTTACATCACTAGCTTGTTGGTAAGAATTACCTTCTATCTATCCCTATCACTAAAAACATCAACGAATCTAACAAATCCTGAAATAGTTCCTAAAGGCCTCAATAAAGTATTTAAAGTATCGGTTACGGCTGTGAGGATATTGCGACTGACAAAAATGACATCTTTGTCACGCAAGGGGGGATTATTTTCTCCTTCAACTCCGCTGGCAGGATCTATATCTATATCTCGCCTAGTAACGGTACCATTGAAATTGAGGCGAATTAACTCTACAGTTGCCGCATCGGCACGTATTATATCGAACCCTCCCGCTAGCGAAATTGCCTGATTCAAGGGCGTGTTGGGAGGTACTTGTATAGCACCAGGGCTATTAACTTGCCCGATGAAAGTCACGGTAATGGTATCTGGAGCAAAGCTAGCACTTGCTAGAGCTTCTGATTCACTTGGATCAATCTGTTGAGCTGTAGGAATAATAATAGTATCCCCCTGCTGTAAAACCACATCTTGTTCCAGATCTCCGGTCTCTAATAGTTGCCACAAATCGACTTTCAGAGTCTCCTCAGAACCAGTTCGGGTGAAGCGGCGGACTTCTATTTGGCGAACATTTGCAAGAGGTTTAATTCCCCCAGCTGTTCGAATAGCTGCGGTCAGTCGAGGAGGGGCCGTATAAGAACCCGGACGATAAACTTCTCCAGCTATAGCAACCTCAACCTCTGCTTGCTGTATGCCAAAGGTAGCATTGGTGAGTTGACGAACTTCTTCTGGATTAATCTCGTCTTTGGTAGGAATGAAAATACTGTCTCCATCCCGCAAAGTAATATCTTGACTGAGATTGGCTTGCTCTAACAACGGCCACAAATTTAACTGGAAAACTTGCTCTTGCCCTTGCACAAATCGCCGAATTTGTAATTGACTAATATCGGCTGCTGTCGTGAGCCCTCCTGCTTGCTGAATAAAGTCAGTAAGAGTAGGAAATGTCTGCCCACCGACTAAGCTAATATTATAAGACCCAGGCTTAGTGATTTCTCCAGCAATAGCAATTTTCAGGGGACGAGGAACAACCAAACTAACTGCGACTATAGGCTGATTGAGATATAAGCCATAGCTTTCTGAAAGCAGCTCATTGGCTTCTGATAGAGTTAGTCCTACCAAAGAAACATTACCAACTAAGGGCAAACTCAGGGTCCCATCAACTAAAATTTGGTATTCTCCACTGAACTCTGGTGCTAAGAGAATGTTGACCCCGATGCGATCGCCTGCTCCCAAAATGTATGGAGTTTCAGGTAAAATTCTATCTACATTAGGGGTAGATGGAGAAATGTTTCTGGGAGTGATATCTTGAGCAAGTGCAGGCATGGATAAGAAAACAAAAGTTAACCACCATAGACTTAGACTTTTTAGGGTAGCCCTGGTCAATTGAAAAAGCTTAACAAGCATGATGACCTCATCATTTAGTATAGTTAGCTGTGTAAATCAATTTAACATTTTCTCAACCAAGGTGAAAGGTAATACAGAAAATATAATTCAATGGTAAATATACAAATAATTTTGCCTACATACTTCTAACCTGAGTAACTAGCCACAAAAATGAGTGTTCATTAATTTCATCAATCATTTCATTGTCCTCTCCATAACTAGCTACTTGGATTTCTATAAAAATTTAACTTTTGCTGAAAGATAAACCACAAGCAAAGCCAACTTTCTACTAAATATCTTTTCCATAGACGTTGAGGGTTGGAAACCAATCGATAAAACCATTCAAAGCCTATTTCACTGAGCCACTTGGGTGCTCTTGAGGTTAAACCTGACTCAAAATCAATGGTTGCTCCGATAGCTAAAAAGGTTTTTATGTTGTGCAATTGATTCTTATACTTATAAATCCATTTCTCTTGTTTAGGAGCACCCAACCCAACAGCTAATACCGTAGCTCCTGATTTATTAATTAAATCAACAATCTTTTGACATTCTTCTTCATCGTTTTCAAAACCAAAGTAGGGAGAATAATGAGCGATGACTATATCACGGCCTGCCTTGGCATTAATATTATCTTGAGCCTTTGCTGCAACTCCTTCTGCTCCACCTAAAAGGAATATTTTAATATTTTCATCATCTTTATAATATTCATAGAAAGCAGGGAATAGATCTGACCCTGATATTTTTTCTTTGATGGGCGTTCCCAAAAAATGGGAGATCCACATTAATATCTTACTATCACAAACCTTATAATCTGCGTCTTTATATATGTCATGAAATTCTGTATCTTTTTGTAATTTAACTAAGTGATCTACATTGGGAGTGACTACAAATCCACCATGTCTGAGACTTGCCAATAAATCTTGACAAGTAATATTATCAATAGATATGTTTAAAATATCTACTTTATCGCTTGTGTCATTGTAATATTTCAGCAAACTTTGATTAATTTGAACGCCTCGGTAACTAACAAATGTCATATCCAAAAAAGGTAGATAATATATTACAAATAATTCTTATCTTCTTTCTAACATTTGATGGCTTTAAAATAGGCACTAAATTCCAGAGTTTACTGAATCTTTAAATACATAGATTAAAATACTTAAACATTTATAAATTTCTAAATGCTATAGATTAAAACACTGAAATATTTGTAAATCTTTACATAATAGCAACTTAAATGGGCATTATAGTAATACTGAGATAAAATGTACAAAGCAACTTAATTCCTAAAAAAACCATAAGCTAATGAATAAAGAACAACAATTACAAAATCTGGTGTTAGGAGATTTAGAGCAGGAAGAGGACATTGGCTTACCATCATCACAAAAGTCACTATTACGCACTTACTTGAGAATACTGAGGCGAAAGGCTCCTTTAATTGCTGTTATAACCGGTCTAACGACTTTAGGTGCTTTATGGTTTGCTTCTAGAGAAAGTAGTGTATATTTGGGCTCTTTTCAAATTCTGGTTGAACCTTTGTCTTCAGAAGAAAAGTTAACAGATGCCTCCACTCTCGCTAGAACCAAGGGAGTTGTTGATGAAAAATTGCTAGTTCTGGATTATCCTACACAAATAGCAATATTGAAAGGAGTAAATATGCAAGAAAAAATTGCCCAAAAGGTATTTGAAAAGTATCCATATATTGACATAAATTACCTGAGAGCAAGTTTGGAAAAAAATCTCCGCGTTGAACAGCCGAAAATAGGCAAAAGTAGGTTTGACGTCACCAAAATAATTCAGGTTGATTTTGTAGAAAGAGATCCAAAATTAGTTCAGCTAGTTTTAGAATTAACAGCAGAAGAATATTTAAATTATAGTCTAGATGAACGTCAAAATAATATCAATGCAGGGGTTAATTTTATCGATGGGCAGATCCTGAAGTTACGTAAAAAAGTTGAAGATTTACAATTACAACTTCAAAACTTTCAGGACCGGTACAAAATTGTTAATCCCTTGACAAGAACTGAAGAATTATTTACTCAAATTCATGAATTAGACAAACAAGAAACGCAGGTTAAAAATCAACTTAATGAGCTTAAGCAGCTATATCAAAGTTTAGAAAAACAATTAGGATTAAATCCTAAAGAAGCTTTAGTAGCATCGGCATTAAGTGAAGATCCCAAGCGTCAAAATCTCCTGCTGCAAATCCAGCAAATTGATAGTCAAATAGCAGTAACATCAGCTAGATTTACATCTAATTCTCCCCAGTTGCAAAGTTTAGAAAATCAGAGACAACAGTTACTTGAATTACTCATTCAAGAAAATGAAAAAATTTTAGGTAAGAATCTTGATAGTGATGTTGACAATCCTCAAGTATTTGCTTTTCAAAATACTCTCCGTTTAGCCTTAATTGGGCAATTAATTGAAACAGCTAACCAAGTTGATATTTTAGAGGTACGTTATCAGTCTTTACAGAAGACTAGAGCAACAATTGAAAAAACTGCTAAAAAATTTCCCGAAATTGTACGTCAATACTCTCAAATTGAACAGCAATTGGTTCTCACTAATGAACTGTTAAACCAACTGTTATCTCAGCGAGAAACTTTACAAGTTGAAGCAGCAGAAAATGATTTTCCCTGGCAGTTAATTAGTAAACCTCACGTTCCTCTAGACGAAAAAGGCCGACCTGTTACTTTTAAATCAAATCCTACCAAGAAACTGGTGGCAGGATTTATGGGAGGTTTTATTTTAAGTTTTGCTGTAGCAGTACTGTTAGAAAAATCGAGAGATATTTTTTACTCTACTAAAGATATCGAAGATGCAATTTCTCTGAAATTTTTAGGGGAGATTTTTATCTCTACAGAAACTAGACCTAAGCCTAAATCTATCTTTGGTAAACTGTTTAACAACAACAATAATGATCTTGATAATCTTGATAATCTTGAATCCTGGTTAGAAGTGGAACCTGGTCAGTTAGAAGAACGCCATCAAGCCGAAAAGTCGATCAGGAACTCACGGTTTAATCATTTACCAATCAAGTTTTGGCTTTCGCTTGTTGAGATAGATTGTCTGGTTGGTATTCTATTTTTACGGGAGTCCCTAAAATTAGAAGGATTTGAATTACTCTACAGTAGGCTAAGATTTTTTTACAGAGAACAACCGATTAGCTCTTTAGTAGTTAGTTCAGTGGAGTCAGGAGATGGTCAATCTCTTGTTGCCTTTAATCTTGCACAAGCTGCTTTGACTAAAAATGAACGAGTGCTGTTGATTGATATGAATGGCTATAAACCTAAGTTTTATAATTGGTCAGATTTAGACGAAGATCGAGAATTATTGGATCGCTTAGAGATAACTTGGTCTAAAAACATGCAGTCAATCATGGAAGAGTTACATGCTAAATATGATTTAGTAATTTATGATACCCCTCATTTTTTTGAATCTTCAAATATTAAATTTTTAGCCAATCATACAGACGGTTTCCTGATGGTTGTTAGAACTGCTAAAACATCTCAAACTTTAGTAAAACAAGCAGTAAGTCAAATACAGGAATTTAATCTGCCAAGTTTAGGATTTGTAGCTACTGTATTTAAGTTAAATACAAGTATACTGCCTAAGGAGTTGACCGGGAAATCTAACTTTTGGGCTGAGCTATCACACAAATGGCGTTTTAAGTGGCTAGGGGGTAAATCTGGCTTAACTGAAAAAGAAGTCCGTGGCAAGTCTTTTAAAAAGGAGGCTTGGTAAGTACCTGTACAAAATTGGGAGCTCTGGAGCAGGGAGCTCCGGAGTAAGGCGTATAACGTTTGGGGTAAATGTATAATTTATGTATAATTTATTTTGTCTACTCACTTAGAGAGCGTTTTCTTAAACAAGTCGGCTAGCTTGCTAGCTTCTGTTACTATGTTATGTTGAAAGGCTACCTTTTTAGCTCCGAGTTGTCCCATTTGTTCTAATTTTTCGTTAGGTAACTCTAAAACTTGCTTCATAGCTTGAGTTAAGGCTTCGATATTGCCGGCTGGAACTAACCATCCACACACATTAGGTTCAACTAATTCAGGGATTCCAGCGACATAGGTACTGAGCACTGGTCTTCCTAGAGCCAAAGACTCCATAATAACCACAGGTAAACCTTCAGCAAAACTAGGCAATACCATGGCTTTGGCAGCCAGAATTTGTTGTTTTACTTCATCGCTACTTGCCCATCCTGTAATTTCGATCTGATCTTGAAGCTTAAATTGCTCAATCAAACGCTCAATTTCCGGTCGTAATTCTCCATCACCTACTAGGACCAATTTAAATCTCATTCCCTCTGCTGCTAATTTTGCTACTGCTTCAATTAGTAGTAATTGTCCTTTCTGTTCACATAACCGACCTATACAAACGAAACGGGGTTGAGCGGGAATGGGCATGGGAGAAACAGATAAAAACTCTTGCTCTAAACCACAATGAACGACATGAATTTTAGACCAATCTTGATAAGGACACCAACGAGAAAGCTGGCTTTTACCAAAAGAACTAACGGCAATGACAAAGGATGCTCGTTTAATTTTTTCCGGTAGAGCAATGGTCAAAGGTTTATCAAATTCTTCCGGACCATGTATGGTACAACTATAGGTAAACTCTCCCAGTAAATGACATAACATTGCTACTGTAGTGGAATTCGTACCAAAATGAGTGTGAATGTGAGATATGCCCAAATCATTTAACCGAAAGAGTAAAATACAGGCTTCAGCTAAATAAGCAAAATGGCGTACAAGTCCTCTTTCTGAACCATAACCAATTTTGATGGTGAGCAGTAATGCTTTTAAGCAACACGTTGGTCTAGATAGAGCAACTCGCAAGAAGCTATCCAATAATTTGAAAATTCCAACTTCAAGAATGATTCTTGTTTTTGCTAATTCTTCTTGATCTGTTGGATCTACTAATTCATCGGCACAAGAACGAATGGAAAATCTTTCTACTTTGAGTCCAGCTGTTTCAAGTTGAATGATTTCTCTTCTGATAAAGCTATGACTAATTTTGGGGTACTGGTTAATTAGATAGGCTATCTTCATAGTTTTCTTCTATTTTTAAGATAAGTTAACTATCTCGTTCTGTGCGAATCCATTGATTTTGACGTTGAAAGATAAACTTGAAATAAAGAGGTATTTTCCAGAGGGTATAGAAAGGAATAGCAATTAGAGTAGATATAGGCAGTTCATTACGTCCAAATTTGGCCCAAGCTGTCAAAATTGCCGTTGAAATTGCCAATCCTGCTAAGGTTAAAATCAAAGTAGGTATTCCACTGGCACCAAAAATCATGGCAAGAATAGATATAGCCGTAACTCCGAACCAAAGAGCTACAAAGAGAGACAACGGCGGAATACACAAATCTAATGCCATAACTAATAAGTCAAATCTAGTCTGAGCGATCGCTCCTTGGAGCAAACGAGGGACATAGGTGAACAAGGTTTGTAAATGTCCATGTTCCCAGCGAGTTCTTTGGGTGATTGCAGCTTGTTCTTTTTGTGGTAAACGTCCGGTAACCTTGGCTTGGGGACAAAATGTTGGTGGGTAGCCAGCTAATGCTAAGTCTAGCCCTAATTTCATATCTTCAACGATATTCCCACTGGCAAGATCTACCTTCTGGATAACTGACCAAGGAAAGGCCATTCCCGTGCCCGTAAGTAAACAAGGCTGTTTCAAATTAGCTAAACCTTGAGGTCTTACTAAATTCTTAACCTTGAAAGCAAATCCTGAGATCGCATCTTTGGCTGTAGCTTCGGCTGGTTGTTCCATTAAATAGATTGCTTGTACCGGTCTTTGAGTAGCGATCGCCTGTTCGGTAAGATTTTGAATGACTTTAGGATCAACCTGACAGTCAGCATCAACCAAGACAACTACATCAGGGGCAGAGGTAGCTAAAAACTTTAAGCCATAGTCTAAAGCAAAACCTTTGCCGAGGTGTTCGAGTTCTTGGCGTTCAATGACTGTTGCACCTGCTGCGGTGGCTATTTCTGCGGTGCGATCGCTACAGTTATCAGCGATAACCACCAAGCGATCCTTTTGCTTTAGCTGGGGCAGTATAGATTTTAGAGTTGGATCAATTTCCGTTTCTTCATTATGAGCAGGAATTAAAACCGCTACAGATTGGTTTTTCCAACTGACTTTCTCGATGTGTAAATAGCCAGGAAATAGAGCGGCAATACATTCAGATAAAACAACTATACTTATTAGTAATATTGCTGAGGATATAATTAGTAGAATAATTTCCATAATGTTTATCAAAAACTTCAATTCTTCTTAATCAGCTTCTGCCTGACTTCGTTCTCTGAACAAATCCAAGGCCTGTGCTAGGGTGTTCTATACTCAAACCCAAGTTCCTCAAAGGAGGAACTATATCCTGTCGTACTTGTTCAGCTTACTAAGACGCTTCTTCTTTTCTAAGCCAAAGATTACGAATACATCATCTGCTGCCACAGCACTCGTTACCCCTTGTTTGTAGTAAATAAATAAGTTTCCTGATACGTAGACATCATCTCGATTTTGGCAATAAGTACTGAGAGCTTCTACTCCATAAATGAGGTAGCCTTTGGCAAGTTCAATTTCTGCCATAGGTGTACCATCTGAGTTTGGGTAAATAATTGGGAGTTTTGAGTTGATCAGTAGCAACACTCATGGTTTTTATCTCATTTTTCAAAAGTATGACATATTTCGCTATGCTCAAGGAGCAAGGCAGTTGACTTTAAAGACTTTTGCTTGTTGACTCCGCCAGGAAAGTAAAAAACCTACCCTTGTCAGGGGATGATTAAGGGGGGTTGTCTTTTGCTTTAAAGTTGAAGTCTTTTAACATTAAAGCAAAATGGTATTAGAGCTTTGATTGCCTCCATCTTAACATCGGCAGCAAAAAAAACAAAAATGTTTGATCAGAGGCTTGCGGCGAGCGCCAGGCTTCGACAGTGAGACTTCGGCGTGAGCTCAGTCAAACCGCTGAGCCGATGAAAATTAAATCCATAACTGACAGTAATGGTTATTACTGAATCTAACCTGAAGTTTTATAGAAAAGCTAAACAACAAGTATTATCTGACTGGCAAGAGCCGGTACTATACTTGAGCCTTGATACCAGTATGCTATGGAATGAATATTGTCTAATCAGGATCAGTATAATTGATCGTTGACGGGCTGTACCTTTGGCATGGCGGGTCATCGAACATCATAGTAGTTCTATCGCTTTCGCTAGTAGAGCATGGAAAAAGACGTCTTGTTGATCCTCATTGGTATCGAGGAAATAGTTATTTGAAAATTGGTTGGAATTGGATACAATCAGCTTTAAACAAAGGCTGGAGATTCTTCTCTGTATCCACTTTAAGGGGAAATTATGATCCAGAACCGGCAAAGGCGTCTAAAAAACAATATGAGTACAAAACTTATTGCCTAGAGTTTCAATTTTATTCTTACGACTATGCTTCATGATTTTTGTCAGTCAATCAGCCTTTTCTACTGTAATAATATTTTTTGAAATTAGTATTACTTGAAAAAAGTTAAACAATACCCAAATTACTTAGCTATAAATTCCGTGAACCTTCACTGACTTACAACATTAAGCAAGTCCATAACAGCATCATACTTGGGAGAGCTATCTTGATATATAGATTCTAACAGACCCCAAGAACCATATTTACTAGGAGTACTAACATCATTAAAGTGCATAAACAAGCTACCACCCATCTCGTGCCATTGAGTCATGAGTTCTTTGTAGACTTCTCCCATGCGGGGATCTCGGTTAGCTTCAATAAATAGATTAGTGATGGCTTCATTATTATAATTAGTAGTAAACGTATTTGCAGCTAGATGTTGACCTCCTTCATAAGCAATTAAAGGCAATCCTTCTTGCTTAGCTAAATCTAGATGTTTTTGCCAATTATCATGACTTCGTTGTAATCCTCCCTGAGTTAATTTATCAAATAAACTATTAAGTCCTCCATCAGGCTCATCGAGCCAACTCTCAATCTCATCTTGAGTAGTTATCTTATTAATACCTACATAACCAGCTATAGAAATAGCATCAATACCATAATCTTGATGGGATTTATTTTCTGATGACCAGTTATAATTCAAAGCTTGTTCTAAAACCCAGGGATTGGCAGCTTGTCCCGCCATTACACCAATTAAGCGATCTTTTGTTGCTCCAAATACTTCATCCCAGATTTGGGTTATTTCCGTAGTTCTTTTACTATACCAATCTGAGTGTTGAAGACCGGCAGATTGAGCTTGTTCCTTGACCCAATGATATTGTTCAAATTGAGGATTCCAGACTTCATTGGAGTATTCCACATAAACTTTCAATTCAGGATCTAGATTGTCTCTGACATACTTAGCAAAGTTGCGTACATATTCATCAGTTACCATATGAGGCATATTGAACCAAGGAGCGGCATCAATGCGATTAGCTAGTTCTACCATAATTTCCACGGGAGCACCTAACTTACTCCAAGTAGAACTGTCAAGGGTAGGTCGTTTGCTCCATTCACTTTGGGTGGAGTTATTGGTTTTCATCCAATCCATAAAACGAAGGCTCCCAAAAGAGTCGATTTTATTCAGCCAATCGGGGTTAAAGATTTCTGTTTCATATTTATCTTCATAAGCAGCAGGAACTACACGAATATCATGAAGATAATTGCCAGTTTGATGGGGATCTGTCTCAGTAATAGTGAGTAAGATACCTGAATGAGAGGGATTAACTTCAATCACATCTCGACCAGGAGTAGAAGAGATAAGTTTGGCATTGAACCTATATTCAATAGTTCCTTCTCCTTCATAGAGAACTACATATTCTCCACCAGAATACTGACCGTGGATTTCCCTGAACAATAGGGTACTGACATGGGTGAATTCAACAGAGTCGTCTGAATCTGGTAAAGAACGAACCCAACCGTTTTCATCTACATCAATTTGCTCATGTTCTCCTGTACTCCATACACCATCTTTTTGAGGAATCCAAGTCCTAGAAGACCTAAAACCATCCAGAAAGGGAATTTGTGGTGACCAATCAGCAATACCATTAAGATTAGTTCCTATCTCCATGGAAGGAATCGTAATAGTTATGTTAACTGTTGCTGTATCAGTTGCACCATGTTCATCGGTGATAGTGTAGCTAAAACTATTTTGCCCTGGTAAATCAGCAGCAGGTGTATAAGTAAATGTGCCATCTTCGTTCAAAACTACTGTTCCATTATGAGGCTGGGTAAAGCTCTCAATACTAAAAGTATCTCCATCTGGTTCTTCGTCATTGCTCAGAACGTCGATTATTATGGGAGTATTGATAGTAGTAGTGACTGAATCATCTACTGGCAAAGGAAAATTATTGTTATCATTGGTAGGGACACTCGATGGATCATCTGTAAGCCAAACATTATCAATGGCCAAAAATCCCGAACTATCTACGCCATTTGTGGTAAAGCGAAGGGCAATATACTCATATCCTTGAGCAAAATCTACATCCCAAGCAAAGTTAGTCCAATTATTAAACTCCTCCTCAGCCAAATTATCAGTATCCAGTAGAGTAACTACATTAATGGGTTCATCGGTAGCACTTACAGGAGAGTCGGTATTCCAGTTACTCATTTGAAATTGACCATCAATGCCATAGACTTGTAGGCGTAAAGTATTGTCTAAACCTTGATGGATAGCATCAAAGCTAATAGTTTGTAAACCTTCTAAGGTATATTTACTTTCAATAACTTGAGTTAATCCAGAGGCACCGCTATCATCAGCATAGGCATATTCGTTGCTGGTATCTTTATTCCATTGATGCTTTATCGGTCTGATCCATCCTTGTCCAGCATGACTCCAGTAGGTAGTACCCGAATTTTGTTGAAAAGTAGCTTCCTCATTGCTAAAATAAGAATCAGTAATATTCTGTTGGTAAACAGTTACCTCAATAATTTGTTGATCGATATCTCCATTGCTGTCACTGACTTGTACTTCGACTTCATAAACTCCGTTTTGATCGGCATCAGTGGGAGTCTCGAACTCAGGGGCATCTTTAAAACTCAATTGCCCACTAGCAGAGTCAATGCTGAATAGACTATCATCTGTTCCATACCCGGTAATAGTATAGGTTAAAACTTCTTCTGGATTGGGATGATTAGCGATGACCTTGGTTACTTCTGTTTGCTTCTCAGCTACATCGATGCTGGCTGTCTCCCCACCTCCATTACTGATAATCTTGGGAGTAGGGTCATCAATGAAAACATTATCAATGGCAAGAAACTCCGACTCTGAGGTATCAACTCCACCAGTGATAAAGCGAAGGGTAATATATTCGTATCCTTGAGCAAAATCTAGATTCCAAGCGAAATTAGTCCAATTAAATTCTTGCTCAGCTAAATTACCAGTATCGAGCAGAGTGACAACCTTAATTGTTTGATGATCGACACTTACAGGCTTAGTAGTATGCCAATTGCTCAATTGAAAATTACCATCAATGCCGTAGACTTGTAGTCGTAAAGTATTATCTAAACCTTGATGGATAGTATCAAAACTAATAGTTTGTAACCCTTTGGTAGTACCTAAATTTTTAATAACCTGGGTCAATCCAGGAGCACCACTACCATCAGCATAGGCATATTCGTTGATAGTATCTTTATACCATTGATGTTTTGCCGGTCTGATCCATCCTTGCTCAGCATGACTCCAGTAAGTAGTACCCGAATTTTGAGTAAAACTAACTTCATTATTGCTAAATTTGGAATCATTGAGAAGTAACATAATTGAATTTTTAAGATCTACACTAATACTTCTACATTTCCCTAGATAAGACAAGCATGTTCACCAGACATTGAGCCAGATTCATCAACCAAGAAAACAATGTCAGTTGTTAATGCCAAAGCTGATGGTGTTGGTTTTAAACTCAAGCCCACAGCAAGTACTGACGCTATTGGAATTGAATTCTTCAATAATCGAACACAGATGTTCATTTACACTTATCCTCACTTATGTATATACTTACGTACACTTAAATATAAATAGTTTGTTGTTAGTAAAGCAAGTATTTTAAGATGGCTTTATAAATTCTTTAAAGTGTGAATAAATGTTAATTAATTCTAGTAGCTTTATAAAATCTTTAAAGTGTAAATAAATGTTAATTAGTTCTAGTAGCTTGATATAATCTTTAAGAATTACTTAAGGTTAATAAAACATTTTTGAATCCTTTCAAATAGTTATTTTGCCCATATTACAATAAGATTAGCAAAATTTTAGTAGATATAGATAAAGCCAAGAGTGACTTCAGTAAACTTCACAAAGGTTAACTACTTAGGAATAAAAATATATAGTAAAAAGCTCACAACCATTGTCTAGTATCCTTTATAGGCTTACCATTAAATCAAATTCAGGTGATTATAAAGCTGATGTGTTAGGTTAATGTCATTGCTAAAAAATTTTCCAAAAGCACTGCAATATATATGCCATCTCTGAAGAATCTTGCTATTCGTGGAACAATCTGGACAATTATCGGTTACGGGGGAAGTCAAGTCCTACGATTAGGGGGAAATCTGATCCTCACTCGCCTCCTAGTTCCAGAATTATTTGGTTTGATGGCATTAATAAATACCTTTATTCAAGGGCTAACACTCTTTTCTGATATCGGTATTGCGCCTAATATTATTCGCAGTCCGCGAGGAGACGATCCTGTTTTCCTGAATACTGCTTGGACATTACAAGTTATACGGGGATTTGGACTTTGGATGGGCTGTCTTATAATTGCTTTTCCAGTTGCTAAGTTTTATAACGAGCCAAGACTACTTTGGTTAATTCCCATGGTTGGCCTGACGACAATTATGGCGGGATTTAATTCTACCTCCCTAGCTACCCTAAACCGTAAATTGCACATTGGTAAACTTACCCTATTTCAGTTTAAAATCCAGACTATTTCTTTGACCATAATGATTGTCTGGGCATACTTCAAACAAACAATTTGGGCTTTGGTAGGAGGAAATTTGATATCAAGTTTTGTAAGAATGGTGTGGAGTCATCGTCTTGAAACTAAAATATCTAACCGTTTTACTTGGGAAGGGGAGGCGCTTCAAGAACTTATTTCTTTTGGTCGTTGGATATTTATATCAACAGCAATGTTATTTCTTGCTTCCCAGGCAGATCGATTAATTTTGGGCAAATTATTTTCTTTAGAGATGTTAGGCATTTATACAATCGCACTTATCATTGCCAATATTCCAAGACAATTGGTAGGTCAAATTGGCTCTAGAGTTATTTTCCCCCTAGTTTCTAATTATACTGAGCTTCCTCGTACAATCCTTAAAGAGAAATTTTTATCTAAACGTAGATTGATACTTGGATTATCAGGTATATGTCTGAGCCTATTGGTAAGCTTTGGTGATTTAATCATCAAAACACTATATGATGAGAGGTTTGAGCAAGCAGCTTGGATGCTACCAATTCTGGCATTGGGAATTTGGCCTTTAGTTCTTTTCCAATCGATTAACCCTTGTCTATTAGCCCTTGGTAAACCAATCTATGGAGCAGTTGGTAATTTACTAAAATTTTTGTATATGTTGATTTGCTTGCCAATTGCATTCTATACAAGCGGAAATTTGGGAGCAATAATTGCTATTGCACTTAATGATCTTGTCCTTTATGCAGTAGTTGCCTATGGAATATGGCGAGAACAAATAATGACTCTTCTACAGGATTTAACTTTTAGTTTATCATTGATAGGATTGATCTTTTTATTGGGTATCACAAGAATATACCTAGATTTAGGCTTTCCTATTGAACAAATACTATATAAGTAAGGAATAGAAAGATATATGCGTTTACCAGACTTTCTAATTATTGGTGCTGCTAAATCAGGCACGACTACTTTGTATAAATACTTAAGCCGTCACCCACAAATTTATATGAGTCTTGTAAAAGAACCTCAGTTCTTTGCTGTAGATGACAAATATGTTCAAGGGTTAGAATGGTATGGCTCACTTTTTAGTGAAGCTTTGCCTCACCAAATATGTGGGGAAGCCTCAACTGATTACACTAAGTATCCTCGTTATCCTGAAACTGCAGCAAGAATTGCCCAAACAATTCCCAATGTAAAGATGATTTATCTTATGCGACACCCAGTGGATAGGGCTTATTCTTACTATGTACACCTTAACCGTAACTCAAAGATAGAAGAAACTTTTGAAGAACACTTAAGCAGAACTAGTTTTTGCTTCGATGGAAGTAATTATATGATGCAAATTAAACAATATCTTTCTTTTTTTTCTCGAGAATCATTTCTATTTCTTTTGATGGAAGAATTAATTAATTATCCTCGTATTACCTTAGATAAGGTTTGTGTATTTTTAGGCATAGATAATAATATTGAACTTTCCCAAGAAGAAAACATTATCGCTAATTCTTATCAAAATTTCTTTAGAGATACCATTAGAGGAAAGATTACCACTCCTTTAAAGGAGATTCCTGGAGTAGCTCAAATAGCTAATTTACTCCCACAAAAAGGACGCGACTGGATTTATAAAAATATTTTAAAAAATTCTTTTTATGGTCAGCAAATTCAGAAACAACACCAACCATTGCTAATGAAGCCAGAGACTCGCCAGATGTTGATAGAAAAATTTCTTCCCCTAAATAATGAGTTAGCTCAGTTTTTAGACCAAGATTTATCTCATTGGAATAAGTAAACTATAGCAATCCTAAATGATTCGTAAGAGATATTAGGATATAGATACTGATAAAAAATTAAAAATAGAGATATTTATTATGTGCGTATTTATTATTATACGAAAGAATTTATTATTCAATAGTATCCTACGGCTAATGCAGAAAATACCCTGAAATTATTGAAGTATTTACAACAAAAAATGCCGAGGAAAAAGTTAGATATGTTTGGCACGAAGCAACAATTTATTGATTATTTAAAGAGGATTAATGAGAATTTATTAGAAGAAGAATGACAGATTACTTGTATTCGTTTTGCTCCTATATACACCTGACCAAAATCCTGTAAATGTTATTAATTTGAAATTATTCAGAGGAAACAAAAATGACTAACCCAATTTGCCCTATATGTGGAGAAGAAATGAAACCGTGGCTTTTCGTGCCCGGTGATTATCAGCAGCCCTATATGAAAGAAACATATCAACTATATTGGTGTGAAAAATCAAAGTTAGGATGTCAATATCCGATTCCGTCTTCTGAGAAAATTCGTAGCTTCTACGAGCATGAAGATTATTATACTCACCGACCAGCTTCTAAAGGGTTGCCAGTTTCTTTATCTAAGTCATTCTGGGAGCAATTGCTTACTAATATTGCTTGGCGTTTCGATCTCGGACAAAATATGAGCAAAGACTGGTTTGTTCAAAATTTTGGTTCTACCCCGAGATCGATATGTGAAATTGGTTGTGGTAATGGTAAACTGTTACAACAACTCCAAAATTTGGGAAATAATGTATGTGGTGTTGAGCCAGATCCTAAAGCTCGATCAATAGCTGTTAATGACCGAAACCTTCCAGTATTTGATGGAACGGCAGAGTATCTACCTTACGAAATTCAGTCTAGATCCTATGAAATAGTTATTTTGTCCCATGTATTAGAGCATGTAGTAGATCCTCTCCTATGTCTCCAGAAAGTTAAGGATTTGCTAGTGCCGCAAGGTAAGTTAGTGATTGAAACTCCTAATAATTCGGCTCTTAGTTTGACAAAATCAGGGATAACGTGGTTTTGTCTACGAGTGCCACGACACCTTTACTTCTTCACTAAAGATAGTTTGCATAGTTTTTGTGACAAAGCTGATTTGAAAGTAATTACTACCGAGTTCTCAAATTATACCCGTCAATTTAGAAATGAATATATTCTATACGAACAAAAAAATTGGGATTTTTTTTATTCTCAGGGCTACACTAAACTTCCTAGTAAAAATTCTAGTTTAAAAGCTTGGCTTCTGTTGATCCAGACAATATTTGCTGAAGATGAACGAAAGTATGATTGCATAAGGGTTATTGTAGAGAAAAAAGCCATGACATAGATTTAAACAGAATATTGAGTTAAGAGCGAGCGCGCTTTTATTCTCAAATTAAATCTAACATTGTCAAGTTAAAAATTGCCATCTACAGGAAAACCTGCCCAAAAATCTTCTAAATGTAAATTCTACTATTTTTCTATCTCTAAATCATGACACCTCAAGCACAACTAGTAATGATTATCTGGCTGCCAATAGTAGTATACTTTTTTGTTATTTTTTCTCCTCGGAAAGCCGTTATAGTTAGCTTTATTGGTGGCATACTTTTCTTGCCGGAAAAAGCAGGCTTTCCCTTACCTCTGATTCCAAATTATCAAGGAATAGCAGCTACTTGCTATGGTATTTTTATCGGCATTATGATCTTTGACTACCAAAGATTGAGTAAATTTAAACCAGGCTGGATTGACTTACCGATGTTCCTATTTGGAATCAGCCCATTTTTTTCATCTCTAAGTAATGGTTTAGGTATCTATGATGGAGTCAATGAATCAATTAGTCTAAGCGTACAATGGGGAATGCCTTATATTTTAGGTCGCCTTTATATCAATAACCTTTCTGCTTTTAAGGAGTTAGCTATCAATATTGTTAAAGGTGGACTATTATATGTTCCTCTTTGCCTATATGAAGTTCTTATGAGTCCCCAATTACATAGAATAGTCTATGGCTATTTGCCTCACTCTTTTGGTCAAACTATAAGGTTAGGAGGATGGAGACCTCAGGTATTTATGCAGCATGGTTTAATGGTCGGTATGTGGATGATGACAGCAACATTAGTTGGAGTTTGGTTATGTCAGGCAGGAGTAATCAAAAAAATTTGGGGAGTGCCCCTAAAATGGTTGGTTGGAGTTTTATTCATTACATTTATTCTGTGTAAGTCCACCGGTACTTATGCTTATATGCTCTATGGATTAATAATAATGTTTACTGCTAAGTGGGCTCGCGCCAGTTTGCCTTTATTATTGCTGATTGTCAGTATTTGTCTCTATCTCTCCATTGCCGTGACTGGCAATTTTAATGGCGAAGGGATTGTTTCTTTAGCTGCGGATTTAACTAGCTCGGAAAGAGCACAATCTTTAGAGTTTAGATTGGAAAACGAAGAAATTTTGGCAGAAAAGGCGCGTGAGAGAATGATTTTTGGTTGGGGCGGATGGGCCAGAAATCGGGTTTATGAGGAAAATTGGTCAGGAGAAGTTGTTGATGTTTCCACAACAGATAGTTTATGGATTATTACTTTTGGTACTAAGGGTATTTTTGGTTTAATCAATTTAACAGCATTCTTATTATTACCCGTATTCTGTTTTTTCTGGTTTCGCTATCCGGCTAGAACATGGTTTAATCCTAAAGTAGCCTCTGCCGCTGTTCTAGCGGTGTTATTAACTTTATTTATGTTAGATAGTTTGCTCAATGCTATGTTTAACCCAGTTTTTCCGCTTATTAGTGGTGGATTATCAGGACTGATGATGAATAAACCAGAATCGCTAAGAAAAAGAAAATTAAGAGCGATCGCTTCGTATCAATAAAACCCAAGCGTTCGTGACAAAAGCAAAAGATATAGAGTAAAAGTTGATAATTTGAGATTAAGCTATAGGTTTCAGTTGTTAGAGTAAGCATATTTATGTAAAAATGCGTTTGTTAGTAAAAAAAGCTCATAAATAATTATGCGAAAATGATAGAAAAACCAATTTTTTTAGTAGGGGCAGAACGATCTGGTACAACACTACTAAGACTCATGCTCAATGAACATCCTCAGATCGCTTGGTGCTATGAATTTGAATACGCGGTTGATTTAATCTCTGATGATGGTATATTTCCTAATCTAAACAATTATTATGAATGGCTAGAAACCAATAGAATTTTCCAGTCAACTAATTTTACAATCAACTATGATTTCAATTATCCTGAATTAGTTAACAGTTTTTTAGTTCAAGAACGCGATCGCGAAAATAAACCAATAATTGGGGCAACAGTGCATCGCCACTACGATAGACTGCTCAAGATTTGGCCAGATGCTCATTTCATTCATTTGATTCGTGATGGTAGAGATGTAGCTAAATCTTGTATCGGAATGGGCTGGGCAGGTAATGTGTGGACAGGAGTAGAACGTTGGTTAGTAGCAGAAAGTTTATGGGAAAAGGTAAAAGAGATTCTACCAAAATCCCAGTACATTGAATTACATTATGAAGAACTCATTTCATCACCCAAAGCAGAACTAACAAGGATTTGCAATTTTATTGGCTTACCTTATGACGAGGCAATGCTTACCTATCCTCAAACAACTACCTATAAATTTCCAGATCCTAAGTTAATTCAACAATGGCGAGGTAAACTTTCAAACTATGAGATTCAATTAGTTGAGTCTAGGATCGGGCAAATGCTAAAACAGAGAGGCTATGAACTTAGTGGAAATCCTTTCCTGAGTGTTACCCCAATTATGGAGCAACAACTCAAGTTACAAAGTTGGTGGAAGCGGATTCAATTTAGAGTCAAACGATATGGTTTGCCGCTATTTATTTCAGATTACTTGTCTCGTCGTCTAGGCTTAAAGCAATTGCAAAAGCAAGTTAAACTGCAACTTAATGCTATAGAAAATCAATATCTCAAGTGAGATACGGAAAATGAAATTGAGTTGATAATATCGGGAAAGGCGATCACATAAGTACCTCTGCAAAATTAATTGTACACTTTTGGCTGCATCGGAGCAGAGAGAAAGACTTATCCATTTTAAGGAACTTTCGGACTAATAATTTTAGCCGGAATTCCCACTGCTGTTTTACCAGAAGGAATATCTGATAAAACTACAGCATTAGCACCAATATTTACATCGTCTCCAATTGTGACATTACCCAGAATTTTTGCTCCTGCTCCTATATTGACTCTCTTACCCAGTCTTGGTGCCTCAAGTGGCCTATCTAAACAGCGATTTCCCAGCGTTACTCCCTGACGAATAATTGAATCGTCACCAATGTAAGAATCTCCATGAATAATAATGCCACTATTATGATCAATAACGACACGACGACCAAGCTTAACTGTATAAGGCAAATCTATGCCGTAGGTATTGCGGATTTTACGGTACATAGCTCGGTAAAGGATACTGAAAGGAGCACGTAATAGTTTCGGTTGAATTTTCATTCTCCAAACGCCAAACCGATGCACTGCTACTGCGCGAAATCCAGGTTTAGTCCAATCGGATTTATGAGCAATCCAATCCTCTTTGATTTGTTCCCATAGTCCCAAATCAGAAACTTCTTCCATCTGGCTATTTTCTGCTAACTCTGGTTGTTGAAAAGAAGCTAAATTTCCCGGAAAAAATACAATATTTTTCCAGAAGTCTGTCAAGAAATATGGTGGATCGTTATCTGGCTTGCTTTGAATTACCCGACGTATTCTCCACAAGATAAAACCAAATAAAAAGAAAAAATCAGCTAAAGCCGCGTAGAACCAACCGAAATTTTTAAGAAAATATCTTCTTCGAGAATCAAACCAATATTGTGGCCGTCTTTTAGGGAGAATCTTAGTATTAGTTACACCCGAACTCTGTCCTACTAAGTGGACAACTCGGCTTTCAGGAACATACCAGCAACTCCAACCATTTCTGTTGGCTCTAAGACAAAAATCCACTTCTTCAAAATACATAAAGTACTCTTCATCCAATAAACCAACCTGTTCCAATACTTCACGACGGATAATCATACTCGCACCTGCAACCCAATCAGTTTGACAGGAAGCTTCAGAAACTTCTGGTGCTACAATCCAATTTGCCAACCAACGAGATACTATACCCAGTCTTAATCCTGAATTTAGCTCACTAGGTATGGTGTGAAAACGAAAAGCAGAACGCTGGGGAGTACCATCAGGTTCTTCCAAACGACTACCAGCAATTCCAACTACAGGATTTTGATCCATAAATTTTATTAGTGTTTGAATAGCTTGGGGACGAACAAATGTATCTGGATTGAGTAAGAGAAAGTAAGGAGGTGGATTAGAAGATTCTAGTGCTGGGCGAATTGCCAAATTATTGCCAAAAGCAAAACCGCCATTGTGTTCTGAAGCTATCATAGATACCCAATCACTCCACCCTTCAGTGGTAATTGCGTCTTCTATTTGTGCTACGGAGTTATCTCCAGAAGCATTATCAACAACAACAACTTGTGTTTCTGGTAAAGATGCAACTTCATCAACTAGGGAACGCAAGCAGTCAATAGTGAGAGTAGGCGTTCGGTAGTTAACAATTACTATGAGTAGAGAACAAGATATAGCTGGCTGAGTGTAAGCAATCATTAGAAAAAAGTTTCTTATTTCAATTAAATATCTCAGGAAGACTAAATATTGCTTTTCTTCCTCTTCCTTAATTCTCTCATATAATCCCGGCAAGGAGGAAGTATTGGCGGATCTTTCTTTTACAGATTAATATTGTGTTAGAACCTATTAACCTTAAATTCAGATGTATTTACGAATATGTCTAAAAATTCTGTTATTACTATCGGTTTAGATGCAGCAGAGCCATCTTTCCCTAAAAAGAGTAACTATCTATGTTGAAAAGAAAAAAAAATAATCCCATCTTTTTGGTTTTTGTTCTAACATTATTGACGATAACTACTATATCTTGTTTAGGAGATTTTAGGCACACTAATTCACCTCAACTAACAGAAAGTAATTCTAATTATTTAATCAAAGTTAATAATCAAACTAGATCTTATCTAGGAACTAATCTCAGTAAGATTGCTGATTGGTCAACTGAAATGCCCTTTTTAGATGCTTTTAAATCTTCAAGAAGATGGATAACTCAGTGTTACCGCCAAGAAAAAGGCTGTACCAGTTCTTGGAATACTAAAGAATATGAAAAATTAGAGCTGGATGAATATGGTTGGGTTAAATCTCTTCCTGCACCAGAAGAACCTCCCGAATATACTCGTGTTTCTACCTTAATGTTCAAGGATGTTCGTAATTATCCAGAGGGAAGATATCTAGTTCTCTACGAAGGAGAAGGAACAATTGAATATAAGTTCGATGCCCAACTAGTTTCTTCAACTCCGGGTAGAGATGTAATTAATGTGACTCCATCAAAAAAAGGTATTTTGTTAACAATAACTGCTACCGATCCTCAAAAAACAGGTAACTATATTCGTAATATTCATGTGGTTAAAGAAGAATACGAAGAAACCTTTAAATCAGAAGTATTTAATCCTCAATTTATTGACAAGATTAATAAATTTAAAGCCTTGCGATTTATGGATTGGATGGATACTAATAATTCTACCCAGAATGAATGGGAAAATAGACCTAAAATAGAACAAGCTTCATATAGCTATAACGGAGGAGTACCCGTAGAAATAATGGTTGAACTGGCTAATCGCCTCGATATCGACCCCTGGTTTACCATGCCACATTTAGCTGATGATGAATATATTACTAATTTTGCTCAGTATGTGCGAGACCATCTTGAACCTGAGCGGAAGGTTTATGTTGAATACTCCAACGAAGCCTGGAATAGACAATTCAAGCAGGCATCCTATGTCAAGAATCAAGGGCGTCTGGAGTGGCCTGATTCTTCATCAGGTGACGTTGCTTTAGGTCTGGATTGGTATAGTAAAAGAACTACTGAAATCACTCGGATTTGGGACCAGGTTTTTGGTGAAGACAAAGACAGAGTTATTGGTATAATGGGAGCACAAGCCGTTAGTACTTGGACGGCAAAGCAAGTCCTCTCTTACGCGTGGGCATCCAATCCCTTACCTCATAAAGAATATGGCATTGACGCCATTGCGATCGGACCTTATTTTGGAGGTTATATTGGTAGGAGCAAACACGAAGCAGAAGTACAAAGCTGGACTAAAGAAGCTGATGGTGGTCTAAATAAACTTTTTGATGAACTGACTAAGGGAGGAGTTTTAACCAATGGACCAGAAAGTGGTGCTTTACAACAAGCTTATGACAGTATCAAAAAATATGTTCAACTAGCCAATCAAGAAAATTTAGAGCTTCTAGCTTATGAAGGGGGACAACACTTAGTAGGAGTAGGGAGGGTAGTAAATAATCAAGATATCACAAATTTGTTTATCGATGCCAATAGGGATCCTCGAATGGGTGAAATTTACTATCAATATTTAACGAAATGGTACGAACTAGGCGGTGGTTTATTCATGAATTTTAGTAGTATTGGAAAGCCAAGTAAGTGGGGAAGTTGGGGAGCTTTAGAGTATATTGAGCAACAAGATTCTCCTAAATATAATGCTTTGATTGATTTTATCCAACAAAATTCTGCAACTAAATAATAGCCATTTTACAAGATGACTGAATTAAAAATTTTGCTTCTCAAGCCCAAAAACAACTCTAATGAGATTACTATTGTTGATAATTTAAATTAAAAAATGATTGTCTTTATAATTGTCTTTATATAGGAATTCTAATTCTCTATTTACCTTTTCCCGTATCCTTTTGAGTAACGAAAAGTTGTTAGCTTTAAGTAGATTGATTAATGAGCACAAAAAATAGATCGCAAATTTCTGCAACAGAACCAGATTGGAGTCGTGAACAAATGGAGAGATGGTGGTCTCCAGCACATCAATTGTTGAAAACAATTCGGGAATATCAAAAATATAAGGCAAGAACAGGAATATTTAGCTTGTTTCTTAGATACTTAACTATTTGTCAGCATCGATTCTGGAGTGTTGTGACTGGTGCTGATATTCCCCTCAATTGTAATATAGGAGGAGGTTTACAATTACCTCATCCCAACGGTGTTGTGATTCATCCAAAGTCACCAATAGGTCCAAATTGCTTAATTTTTCAACAAGTTACTATTGCTAATGGGGTTAAAATCGGCGGTCATGTCGATATCGGTGCAGGTGCCAAAATTCTTGGAAATGTTACCATTGGGGATCATGCCAAAATTGGCGCTAATGCCGTGCTTCGCAATTGTTGTGTTCCACCTGGTGCTACTGCTGTTGGCATTCCTGCGAGAATTATCCTCAAAAATCAAGAAAATCCCTAATAATTCCCTACAATGAGGGTTTATTTAAAACTATAAAGTCAATAATGTGATTATCTTTAAGCACTAGGTGAATACATTTGCACGAAGTAAATTCAGGTATTGCATTCCCCAACAAAATCGAAATTGTTAGCCAAATTATCTTTCATCATTTATGCTAAAAATAGCAATTTTGAAATAGTAATCAATAAAAAAATCGAAGGATTGAAAATGAGTTACTCAAATCAAAGAATTCCCAATTTATTCGTTATTGGAGCCATGAAGTCTGGTACTAGTTCACTTCATAGGTACTTAGATACTCACCCTAAAATATTCATG
>JAAUYA010278782.1_pt1 | contig 49968 bp, 62 predicted proteins | sample 7278161 | NCBI WGS metagenome assembly JAAUYA01 (sample SAMN14350120, study PRJNA611818) | marine sediment metagenome | isolation source: surface marine sediment (3m) | place: French Polynesia: Moorea | collected 2018-08
AGCAATGCTAAAGGGATCTGTTGAGCGTTACCTGATAGATAGCCAAATTAGAAGTAAGCTGTCTGAGGCTGGTGCCAATGTCCACCTGATGGAGGGCATTGTTAAGCAGCATGTAAGACCTATCAATGAAAATGGTGATTACCGTATTGTCGTAGTAGACAAAGAAGGTAATCCAAGGATAGGCAGTTCTGACGGTTCACTAATGACTATCTCTCAACTCATCAAAGAGTTCTCCGAGCAATCTGAATATGCTCCCGCGTTTCCTGGCACGGGTAGAACTGGAACAGGTTCAAATGTGCAGCGTGGCAAATCAGGGCCGGCAAACAAGAAGATTTCTGAAATGAGTGACGCTGAAAAGGCTGACCTTATTACAGAAATAGGGCAAGACGCATACCAAACAAGGCGTCGAGCCGGTATGTAATCGCCTAGGGGTTTTACCCACTAGGCGCGGGTAAAACTCTGAGGTGATTAAATGGCAACCGGAACCTTATCAGACTTTGTAATTTATGAAGAGCAATTCCACGGCTCCTTCACAGAAACAATTGAGCAAGAAACTGACGCATTCAACGCAGCCTCTCAAGGCTCTATAGTCCTCCAAGCAGAAGCTTTAAAAGGTCAGTATTACCAAGAGACCTTTTTCAAAGAAATCTCCAACCTCATTACTAGACGCGATCCTACGTCTGTCGCTGTTGTTGCTGACAACAACATTGTCCACGGTGAAATCGTCACGGTAAAGTTAAATAGAAGGTATCAAGTCGGCTTTACAAGGGACCAGTGGAAAAAAATAATGAAGACCCCGCAAGAAGGGAGCTTTATTTTGGGCCAGCAAGTAGCTAAGGCTGTAATGGTCGAATATTTAAACACTGCTGTCCTTGTTGGTGTTACTGCTATTGTTAACCAGGGCGCAACAACCACAAATTCGGCCACGGGTGCCACAGTAAATCACACTGAGCTTGTCACTGGCCTATCAAAATTTGGTGATGCGGCTAATGACATCGTGGCTTGGGTGATGCACAGCAAAGTGTATTTTGATCTGGTCAAGCAAGCCATTGCTGACAATATCTATCAGATCGGCAGCATCTCAATTCTGAGCGCTACCACTCCCACGCTTGGCAGACCTACGATTGTCACTGATTCCGCTCCTCTGCTTGACACAGTACCGGCTCCTGATGAGTACACCACTCTTGGGTTAACTGTTGGTGCGTTGACTGTCACAGAGTCAGAAGGTAGGGAAGTGGTCAATGATACGATTACCGGCCAGGAAAATATCATTGAAAGGGTTCAGGGAGAAATGAGTTATAACGTCGGATGCAAAGGCTATGCTTACGACATTACCAACGGTGGCCCAAATCCCACAGATGTCGTTTTGGGGACAGGTACGAATTGGGACTTAGTTGCTACCAATATCAAAAGCACGGCAGGCGTTGCTGTTGTAACCCAATAATTGAGCGGCTTGATTGGGCTGAGTTGGGTTTTCTTCGCGGTCACCTAGCTTAGCCTAGTCATCCTTTAAGGAGCGGACATGGCAAGAATACAGTTCATGGTTAGAGGAGATAAAGCTACTGCTGAAGAGATGGCAGAAGTGAATAAGCTCAGGTTAGCGGGTAATTTTGTTAGGTTTGTGCGAGATGAAGGTGATTTGTGGCCAGGGTGGGAAACACGCAGCCTAAAACCTAAACGCACCAGAAGGAAAAAAGAGGCTGAAGAGCCTATTGACCTTATTGGGGATATAGATGACAACTGAGAAGAGTACTGTAGACCCTCTGAGATATGTAGGTGGAACTCCAGTTCAAACCTTCCAAGTTGAGGGGGCGGAGAACCTGTCTGTGTCAAGCAGTAGTACCGCATCAAGTACATTGTCAGGTAGATGCATTTGCGTTGTGGTCTCTACTACGTGGGTCCACATGTCACGCGGTGTTACGCCAACAGCCACATCAGCGGATGCAATTATACCTCCTGGAGCGGCCCTTCCTTGGATAATAAATCCTACAGATGAGTTAGCTTTTGTAAAAGTAGCAGGGTATGCCGATGGTATTGTGTCAGTAATTAGGGTTAGTGAGATTATGCACCCATGAAAACTATTTGTTGGTTTTCATGCGGAGTTGCTTCAGCTGTAGCTACAAAATTTGCTATTGAGGACAGTCCTACTCGAATTATTTATTGTGATACTGGATCAGAGCATCCTGATAACGCAAGGTTTAGACACGATTGCGAACACTGGTTTGGCCAAGAGATTGAGGTACATAAGTCCTATAGATATCAAGATATATGGGACGTTTTTAAAAAAGAAAGATACATCGTAGGGGTAGCTGGGGCTAAATGCTCTACAGTACTTAAGAAGAGAATACGCGAGCGCATTCAACAACCTTTTAAGGATGTGCAAATATTTGGTTTTTCTGCTGATGAAATTGCTAGAGCGGAAACATTTAAACAAAATAATCCAGAAGCTAAGCCGTATTTCCCTTTAATAGATAGGTTTTATTCTAAAAAGGATTGTTTCACTGTTATAGAAAATGCAGGTATACAAATACCTGTTATGTATAGGCTAGGTTATAAAAACAACAACTGCATAGGTTGTGTTAAAGGTGGACAAGGATACTGGAATAAAATAAGGGCCGATTTTCCTGATGTTTTTGAAAGGATGGCTAAAACAGAAAGACATTTAAATGCGGCAATAAATAAAAGGTACGTGAAAGGTAAAAGGATTAAAGTCTTTTTAGATGAATTACCTAAAGATGTCGGTAGATATGACAGTGAACCTACGATGTCATGCGGGTTGTTATGCGAATGAGGTAAAAAATGGCTTTCATCAGACAAAGTGGTAGTTCTTATCAGGTACGCCAGGGAAATAATAACAAGTTGCTTAGGACATTTGGTTCTAGGGAAAAAGCTCAAAAGTACGTTGATATGCTACATAAAGAACACAAACCAAAATCTAAAAACAGAGGCTCTAGCGCAAAAGGCAGATTTACGAAATGAGCGCATTCAGTTCATACGTAGAGGCAGCAATTGCTGACTGGTTTGACGGTACGACAATGCCGGCGGCACCAGGTACGTTATATCTGGGCCTGTTCACCAGTGATCCACAAGACGATGGAAGTGGGTCGGAAGTAACTGGGGGATCATACGCACGTGAGACAATAGCTATTACAGTTGGAACCCCAGTTGTTGGAACAGGTACAACTATAAGCAACTCAGCAAATATTGTATTTACGACAGCCACGGCTACATGGGGCAACATTAGCCATTGGGGTGTCTATGATGCTTTAACTAGTGGCAATTTACTGCTTCATGGTGCTTGGAACGTTGCCAAGCTAATAGAAAGTAGTGACACCTTTGCTGTCAGTGCTGGTGACTGGAGTACAGTCATCCGATAACAATGAAAGTTTACGGGCTGTCACTGGTCTGGGCTAATGACTCTGGATATTTGGCTTGGTTAGATACTGGGCCTAGAGCAGTAGCATATGCTGAAGCAGTAAGCACTCAGGCGTCACCATCGGCAACTTTTGCGGGGATAGCTACTGACATACCTGCAGAGGCAATAATCTCACAAGCGTTATCTCTTGAAGTCTTAGCAGCAAATGCAGGTCAGTTTGCTGAGGCTGTTTCTAGTTCTTTTTCGAACAGGTTTTTTCTTTCAACTGCTCCAGCTTATGGGGAGGCTGTAGACGCTAACACTGCAGGGCTGTGGTGTGCTCAACAGTTCTGTCAGACAGGAGCAGGCATTGAAAACGTCACACCCATTACTGTGCCAGCTTCTAATAGCGGCACTTTGGATACTGTTAACACTGCTAATTACGCTAGTGCCAAGTGGTTTATCACAGTAAATGATGATGTAGCGGGAGAGACGAAAGTATTAGAAGTGACAGCGGCATTTACATCTGGAATGCCGTCATTCACTAGACACGCAATTGTTGGGGATAGGATTAACACTAGCATCAACGTGATATATGTCAGTGGCAATGCAACCGTTATTGCTACTAACTCAGGGGCGAACACTGTAACTGTGCGAGCAGCACGAATTTTGACTGAGGTTTAGGAAATGGCTGAGCAATATTTTGAAGTCTCTACTGGCTATGCAATTGGCAATGAGAATACCGCCCTTGTACAAATACTAACGGGTTCAGGTTCACCTGGCGGGGATACCGGCCCAGAAGACAATGCGCCAATCGGAAGCATTTTTCTGGATCAGAGCGGACAGTTTTACTACAAAACGCAAGACACTAATGATCCTGCAGACTGGTCTAGCCCTCAAGCAATGGCGGCAGGCTCAACCGTTACTCAAGCAAATGCTGACAACATTACTACGGCCACTACCCTTGATAGTGTGTTGGTTGATGATGTTGTTGCAGTGCATTGGAAACTATGGGTAGAGGATAACGCGACAGGTGCCAGCAAACGGGCCATAGAGATTTATGCAACCCACAACAATATTGATGGTGGTAGTGATGCGAGTACAGCTGACTACAACAGATACAGTTTCTTGAGAATTGGAGCAGCTATCAGTGGGTTGACTGTTGATGTGGTGTTGGCTGGTGCAACTACTGCTCAAACTATCGGGCTGCAGATCACTTCTACAGCAGCAGTTAATGCGCGGTCTGCTAGGGTGGATGTGCTGAGGTAAGTAAATGGCTTTTGACATCAGCAAAAGCTTTGAGACCACCAATATAACGCTAGGTGATGAAGCAACCGGCAAAGCTACGATAATTGTCGGGGACTTTGATCCTAGCAGTGGCGGGCAAGAGGCAAACATTGGCTCACTCTTTATTCGGAGTGATGGCACCATATGGCAGAAAACAGGAGCCTTAGACACTGACTGGGGTGGTGGTGAAAGTATCGGCGGTTATGTAAAAAAGACTGGCGACACCATGACAGGCACACTCACGCTAGACTTTTCGAGTGGGACTGTCGAATACAGGCTAGATAACGGGATACTTAACTGGGGTTTAGGTTATGACTCAAGTACAGGTGCTCCTGCATTTGTTAGGGATGGGGTTGGCGGTGCATTTAGATTTTTCGAAAATGCAGTAAACCCACAGATAATTTTTGGAAGTACTGGGGCAGGCACATTAAATACATTCCTTGACTGTCGTAATGGCGGAGGGATGAGGCTAAACACCCTTAACACTGGACCTGTAGTTATTGGTCAGGGTGGATTGATACCTGAGCAGGCTGGTGTAAACCTAGGTACGGCTACAGCTGGCGAGAGGTGGGGCGATACCTACACCTCTAACACAGATGTAGACGGCACTTTAAACGTTTCTGGTGTAGCTACTGTTGCTGGTGTTGGTACTGGTGTACTAAATCAGATTGATTTGTACGTGGGTGATGCTGTTACTACTCCCACTTATGGAGCTATCAAATTTGGTAACGCACAACTAGCAAGAATTTCATTTAATGCAGGTAACCTTGATCTAGATGGTACGGTTATTCTGTGGAATGAAGCAGCACCAGCTACTAGTCAAATTGAGTACGCTTTTATTGAGTCTGGTGTAAACATACGGTTTGCCATTCCCAAAAGCGGAGTAGGTAACGCTACCTACAACCCTAGGTCTATGCTGTTGGCAGGTCCAGCAGTTTTAAATGATGACATTGTTACGGTTGGCTATTGGCAGACCAATAACAACATCTTTGACAACCTAGCCTGTGATACAGCTACAAGTGGCGCAGATCTAGGGGTGCAAAATGACCTGGAGGTGGAGGGTGACATTTTCACTGACAGCATCAAGCATTCCACACCAGCCACAGACCTCAGAATTGAAGCGCTTACCATAGAGTCAAACGGCACCCTCAATGTAAGCACTGTTACTAATTACGAAACATTGGTAACAGCTGATGACGATATCCCAAATAAAAAATATGTAGATGACAATGCATCTAGCGTTGTAAGCCTCACAACTATCAATGGTGATTTAATACCTACCTTTGTAGATACAGGTAGGGGCAGCAAGGTGCTTAGCACCAGTGAAATTGTTTACAAGTTTAGAGAGAACAATGTAAGCAATGATGACTGGATTAATCCAGGGGCCGCTGATGCTGAAGCAAGTTTTATAGCACGAAAAAACGCCACTATCGTGGGTGCTACTGGGTTTACTACTAGTGCTCCAGCCAACAAAGACATCCAGCTATACATCAATACAACAGACAACGGGGCTATTGGTACTTTTAATTCAGGTACAAACGTCTCATTTAATGTTAATACCAACATAGACATCTCACAGGGCGACAGAATAAGGCTTAGAGGTGCCTCTACTGGTGGCCAAATAGAGGACACAGTTATACAGCTTTACGTGAGGTGGAGAGGATGAGAATTAGAAATGATAGCGGTGCGCGTTTGCCTATCAATGATTTGGGCAAATCATTAGATACTGGGCAGGTAATTAGCCTCTACAGTTTACCTTTGGATGAAGTGTACCCAAGCAGTCAGCCAGGTGGTGATATCAACACTGCAGTGGGCAGTGGTGCCTTGGTTGTGCTTGGGGATGATAACCAGCCTCTAGCTGTCCCCATAGGTCAAGCTCTACTGGAAGGTGGTGACCTGTCGCCTATTGAGCTTCGAGAAGTCACCACATTCAACTATATACCTACCTTTTATGATCCCTTTAGGGATAAGCAGCTGTCTGTTGAAACCAGAGACTTGTTTTATTGGATGGATACGGCCAGCACTTACGTTTTTGCCCATCCTTTAGGGGCTACGCGGCCGCTACGTACATACTACATTCCACGGGACGCAACCATTGTTGAATCAGCGTTATACGCTACTAATTTCCAAGGTCCGTTCTACCTTTATTCTAGTGTTGTGGGTGGGGCTTATGGGTTTCTGTTCAGTGATCTTTCAACCAATATCCAGACAGATTACACCTATTTAGTAGACGGTAATAACGTAGATATTCCGGCCGGCTCCTTATTAAGAATCTATTTGATCCCTTACCAAGGTGGAAGTCTTAGCACTGTTGAGGTTCATATCAAATTAAGGTGGAGGGCGACATGAGTGATCCATTGCCTAGTGATTTGGAGATTGCTAAGGGTGAGAAAATCCTAGAGTTAGAGGCAGCTTATGAGGACACAGTACATACAGCTTTCTCCTCCTCAGCCACGGGTACAGAGCGGTGGTATCCCTCAGATTTAGAGGGGCAGGTCAATATGCTAGGTGCCAAGGTTGCTAATACCAACATGCCTTATAGATGCTCATTAACTAAGGGCGGTGTTATGCAGTTTGTCGAGCATACAGCACAGCAGCTAAATCAAGCTTTTTTTGACGGGGTTACGGTCAAGCTTAACGCAATATCCAATAGAGCCACGAAAATTCTAGCTGTTGAAAACGCCACAACTGTAGCGCAGGTAAACGCTATCACATGGTGAGAGTGGTTTTATTTGAGCGTGACAATTGGTCTCTTATAAGTTGGCTGATTTTCATTGTCACGGGTAGCCGGTGGACTCATAGCGCCATAGAGGTTTGCGGTGGGCTATATGACGCTAGTGAGTCTATTGGGTCAATCTCTCAGCGGCCGCCTATCTGTATGTGGGGCAAAAGAAAAGTAAGAGTTTATGAGCTCGAAGGTGTACCTGGCGCTGACTGTTTAGAATGGGTAAAGCAAAGATTAGGTAAAAAGTACGATTGGGTTGGTATTTTTGGGTGGGTTTGGTCTGTACATGACCAACGTAAATTTTACTGTTTTGAGTTTGTCTGGAGGATGTTGGCCCATTATAACTATGTGCCTTATGCAACCTCCAAGATTAGCGCTAAGGACATCATTACTGTGTTCCATGAGCATAGTTATGAAGGTCCAGCAAATAAGTATGAAGGTAAAAAAGAACCATGCCTGTAACCATAGTTACACCACCAGATGCTACAGCTAATAGCTATGTGTCCCTTGCTGATGCAGAGGTTTACCATGAATCTATCCTTAACAATAGTGAATGGACGGCAGCAGTAGACGACACTAAAAACAGAGCGCTAGTAATGGCTACAGGGCTGCTTGATCCGTTGGGTTGGAAAGGGGTCAAGACGGACACCCTTGCTGATAATGCTTTGCGATGGCCACGTTACGGAGTGCTGAACCAAGACGGTCAGGAGTTGGATGGCAACACGGTTCCTGAACTACTAGAAAATGCTACTTCTCAGCTGGCTTTTGAGTTGATTAAAACGGATAGGCTTACAGATGTAGGAGCCAGTAAAGCGGCCGGCGTAAAAGTCAGTCAAGTAGGGCCGCTAAAGATAGAAAATTTTGAAGGTGACAATGACGGTAGTTTTCTGCCTTCTATCCCTACGACAGTGCTGGAAATGGTAGACCCTCTGCTTACATCGGGTTATGGCAGAGGTTCAGCTGTGTTAATTAGGGGCTGATATGGCTGATATTAGTACAGCATTTTTTCAACAGCAGGCGGTACTAGCGTTTAATGCGTTTGGCGACATCATTAAGGATGTGACTTATCGTCAAAGGACAGCTGGAACCTATGATGAGTCTGCAGGTACGCGGCCGGTAACTGAGTCTGATGAGACTACTCGGATAGTAGCGTTTCAACAACTGGGTGGTGATAACAACATGTCTGAAATCAACCTTGAAGACCTACGGGTTGAAAGGGCTAGGGCTATCATCATTCAAAGTGAATTGACGGCTACACCTAAGATTGATGATGAAATCTTAACGCTAAATGGATCAACTTGGCGCGTTGAAGAGATAGCTGATATTAATCAAGTTATTTGGGATTTAACCATTAGAGCCATTAAGCAATAGTGCCTCTACCTACCCGAAAAAAAGGTGAAAAGTTGCAAGCGTTTGTGTCGCGATGCATGGGCAACGCTACGGTAAGGCGTGATTTTGCAAGCCAAGGTCAACGGGCCGGCGTGTGTTTTTCACAAGGACGTAAACGCAAAAGAAAACGTTAATGCCTTTAGACCGTAGATCTTTGAGGAGGGCTTTGACGGCAGCGGAAAACAATGCTGACCAGCTTGTTAGAAAGGTGTTGCTTGATGCTTATGCCAAGATTACTAAAAAAACGCCAGTTGACACGGGCAGGGCCAAGGGTAACTGGAATATTTCAGCGGGTAGTCCTGATTTGTCCGTAGATGATAATGCATCAGATGATTCAGATGTAGGTACACCGTCAAACCCTCCAGCTTTACCCTCACAAGCTTTAGATGTGTATTACATTTCTAATAACTTGCCTTACATAGAAGTGCTGGAAAATGGCGGTTACCCAGTTAGGGGTGGTGGTGGCACACCTGGCCCTAGAGGGCCAAGCGGCCCAAGGAAGAAAAAAACTAAAAAACCTAAAAGACCTAAAACCACAGCTGCAGGGTTTAGCGTTCAAGCTCCTGAAGGCATGGTTAAGGTGACCTTACAAGAGATAACTTTAGAGCTAAAGGCGTCCTAATGGGTTTTGAGTCAGACAGATCTACCATCCACAGCATTGTTGGTGCTTGGAGTACAACACCTATTGCTTACGATGATGTGCCGTTTGATAGTGAATCTGTGGCGGATGATTGGATAAAAGTAACGGTCCAGGACGGGACAGCGGTAAAAATAAGTCTAGGAGGTTCATCCTGTTATAGGCATGTTGGTAACGTAGCCTTAAACATTTTTGTCGTACCGCGTTCAAGTGGTGATACAGCTGAAAAAGTAGCAAGGACATACGCGGATAGTTTGGCTCTACTTTTTCGCGGTGTTTCTAGTAATGGAGTTCTGTTCAGAAGTCCATCTTTGACGCGCATTGGTGAGCGTGAAGGCTATTACCAAATGCTTGTAAGTATTCCCTATCAACGGGATGAAATTTTCTAGAGGTTAAACTAATGAGTGACAGCAATAGAGTTGCATTGCGCTACGTTGAAGAGGTGACATTTGGTACTAATCCAGGCACAGATATGACTGCCTTGAGGTTCACCAGTGAAACCTTAACCCCAAATGTAGAGTTCATTGCAAGTGACGAAATCCGTAATGACAGACAGATAACGGACACCATACAGACAGGTTCGGAACCTGGTGGGGATGTTAGTTTTGAGTTGAGTTATGGAACATATGATGATTTTTTTAGGGCTGCTTTATACAGTGGTGGGTGGAGTACTGCCATTGCTGTGAGTCGTTCAGACATTGATGCAGCTGCAGGCGATAATAGTTTTAATACAGCGGCCGGTGACTTTACTACGGATAATGTAACCGTTGGAGCTTGGATTGAAGTCAGAGGCTTTTCTACCAATCCAACTAACAACGGCTATTTCAGAGTTGTGTCTGTTACAGCTGCAAAACTTGTTGTTGAAGGTGGCCCTGCTTTGATTACAGAGGCAGCTGGTGACGCTATCACTATGAAAGGTGAGTACATCCGTAACGGCACTACTAGAGTTAGCTTCAGTGGTGAGAAAGATTTTACTGACATCACGCAATACGAGTGGTATGAAGGGCTAATCCCTGGAAATTTAGACCTGGCCATTGAATCAGACTCAATTGTTACCGGATCTTTTACATTCCTAGGACTGACTACTGGCTTGCAGCAGACCACTACAGGCACGGGCACAGTAACCGCTGCTAGTACTACGGATGTCATGAATGCGGTGAGTAATGTTCTTAAGGTAGTCTCAAATGGCAGTATCCTAAGTGACTGTGTTCAGACGGCTAACTTTAGCCTCAATGACAATCTTCGCGGTATTAAATGCGTGGGTGTCCTTGGCAATAATGATGTCGGGGTGGGACGTTGTGATATAACAGGAACGCTAACCGTTTATTTTGCAAACAATACCCTCTATGACCGTTTTACGCAGGTCCAGACATCTAGCTTGTCATTTGTGATTGAAGATGAAGCGGGTAATGCTTATATCATCACTTTTCCGCGTATTAAATACACTGCTCTATCTGCCGTTGCTAGTGGCCCAGATTCCGATGTGGTGCTTGATATGGAGTTCCAGGCATTACGGGATAACGCTACTGATGCAACAATACAAATAGACAGGTTCGCCGCTTAAGCTATGTAGGGGTAGTAGTCACTGGCTAGAGTTTCGCTCCCTTTAGTCTCATGCTCCTGCATAGCCTTAATATCAGGAGCGTGATAGGAGCGCAAACGTGGCACTTAATATCAGTAGTTTTAAAATTGACTTAGAGGTTGAAACAGAGGGCTATTGGCATGAACTTGATGACTCAAGGATATGCATAGCCAGATTAGGTAATCCAAGGTACAAAAGGCTAGTCAGGGAAAGACTAGCCCCGCATTTACGCAAACGGATGTCAGAAGAGCAACAAGACCACACTTTAGGAGTCATTCTCGGCGAAACAATTCTTCTGGGTTGGGAGAATGTCGAGGAGGACGGGAAGGAACTCCCATTCAATAAGGAGACTGCTATACGTCTCATGACCAGCCCAGAATACAAAGACTTTAGAGATGTCATTGTTTACCTTGCTGAGCGTGAGGAATTCTATAGGCGTGATTATATTGAGGCTTGTAAAAAAAAGTCTCTCAGTGGGTAGCTTGGAGATCGGGCATACCTAGCAAGGCAGTTAAGGCTGCACAAAATTGGGAGCATAAAACAGGACAAAAGTCCTCCATGCTTGCTAATGAGCCGGATCTTGATGAAGAAGAAATATTATTTCTTAACGCTTACCAAGTCCTCCATCACCAAGCTGGCAATAACCCTATTAGTCTCTCTGATATTATGGCTTATTGTTATATTCATACTATTGTGGATGTTGAAGGTTTTACAGATGTCATGGTTGCTTGTGATGTCGAGTATATGAAAGCAGCCGATGCACATCAGCAAAGGGAAGTGGCAAAAGCAAAGGCTAAAGCTAAGAGGAGAAAGTAATGGCTGAAATTGTCAGACTGGCCCTAGAGGTTGAAGCTAGACGGTTAGCGCGAGATTTAAACTCATTAGAGCAACGGCTAGAGCAACTAGGTGATGCTGGTGATAAATCTGCCAAAAAAGTAGAAGGTTCCTTTAATAGGCTAGAGAAAAAATCAAAGGATTTAGGTAGGGCTATAAAGGCAGGGTTTGCAATCTTAGCTACTGGCGGCATTGCTAAAGCAGCCTTTGACGCAGCAAGGGAAGTAGAGGTTAATTTTAGCCGTATAGAGGGCTTAGTTGGTGCCAGTAGAGAAGAGATTGAGCAGCTAGAAGGTGCCTTGGGTGGCATTGCTGCAACTACCGGCAGAAGTGAGCGTGAGCTTTCTAGAGCATTGTTCACTATCAAATCTGCTGGTGCCGATGCAGCTACTGCTATAGAGGTTTTACAGAGGGCTGCAGAGGCTTCTGCTGCAGGATTAGGTGACACAGAGACAGTAGCCAGAGCTTTGTTAGGTGCAATTGAGGCTTATGGTGCCGCTAATCTAGATGCTGCTGAATCACTCGACATCATTACTGCAGCTGTGCGAGCGGGTAACGTCAATGCTGCTGAGCTTGCTGGTACTCTTGGGCGTGTTACCGGTGTAGCGGCAGAGCTTGGCGTTGCTTTTAATGATCTAAATGCATTTATAGCTACCGCCAGTCTTACAGGTCTTAATGCTGCAGAGGCAACCACAAAACTCGGAGCAGCACTCCGGTTTCTCAATGTACCTACAGACGCAACTATTAAAGGTCTGGAGTCTATTGGTACTAGCCTAGATGAAGTTAGAACTATAGCAGGTAGTGGCCCGCAAGGCTTCCTTAGAGCTTTTCAATTCTTAAGGCAGCAATTAGAGCAGAATGGCAAAACGTTCGGGGATCTTATTAAAGACAGTGAGGGTTTAAGTGCTGCATTAATCCTTGCTGGTAAGAATGCTGCTAGTGCTGAGCGTATTTTTGGCGATTTAGCGGATGCTACAGGTGCATCACAACAAGCATTTGCAGCATGGCAAGGGACAGCAGACGCTGCAGCTACTACGGCTCAGGCACGGTTTGGCAGTGCATTACGCAATATTGGCAAGTCCATCCTTCCTGATGTCACGTTTGCCCTCAATCAGCTTGCAGATACCATTGATTTCCTCAACCGCGTCTTTTTTGATGCTGATTTTGGGGAGAGGAGTGCATTACAGCAAACTAATCAAAGCTTATCGGAAACTATTGAACGTATTGAGGAGCTTGAAACAGGCATTGATGCATTAGAAAGCATACCTGGCGCTAACTTCTTTGATTTCTTAACGCCAGGTGCAAGCATACAAGATGCTAAAGATGAGTTAGAAGAGCTTAGGAAACTAAGAGATGACTTAAGGGCGCAACAGCTTACGCTTATTAATAGTGCTCAACTTAGGCGCGAGCAAGAGGAAGTCAATGCATTTGTTGATGAAGTAAAAACAAAGCTAGGTGAAATTTATGCGCCACCTCCCACAACCTTTCAACAGTTTTTCGGCGGGGTATTCAATACCATAGCAGAGGATGCTTTTGAGTCTGGAACTGTTGTTGTTCAAAGTCAGAAAAATGTCAGGAGTGAAGCTCAAAAACTGCTTGATACTTTAAATGAAGAAAAGGAGTTATTTGGGGATACCACAAGGCTTGCACAAGTGCGCTATGACTTAGAGCAAGGGAAAATTAAAGGCGTCACTACTGAGCTCAAAACATTAATAGAGACTAGAGCAGCGGAGATAGATCAGCTAGAGAAAGATGAGGAAAGACGCAGACTCATCAGGGAAGCTAATGAGCAAGCCAATGAAGAAGCTGAACAGGAAAGGCAAAGAAGGCAGCAGAGGGCACAAGAGTTACAGTTAGCTACGCTTACAGAGGAGCAACGTCAAGCACTACTCATTGCTGATCAGCTTCGAGAGTTAAATGCTTTAGCTGATGAGTTTCCACAAATCCTTTCACCTGAAGATGTGCAAATTGCCGCTGATGATATTACTAGCCAGTTTGAAGGCATACGGGCAACGGGAGAAGAGACGTTTAACGCAATGGAGGAGTTCAGTGCTCGGACTTTTGCGGCTATGGAGAATACAGCATCAGATTTATTTTTTAGCGTCATGCAGGGCAACCTGGACGGTTTCGCGGACAATTTTAAGTCAACCATAGATAGAATTGCCGCCGATGTTTTAGCCTCTCAGCTATTTGATTCACAAAGCGGTGTATTTGCCAGCTTGTTAGGGGGCGGGGCTGCTGGTGCTGGTGCAACTGGAGGTACTGCTGGTGCTGGTGCAAGTGGTGGTATTTTGGCTGCTTTGGCCTCATCAATTTTTGCTGCAGACGGGGCTTTTGCTAAACGTGGGCAACCCTTCATTGTTGGGGAAGAGGGCCCTGAATTATTTGTCCCTCAAACTGCCGGCAATATTGTTCCTCTCAAAGGTCCAGCTGAAGTCAATGCCGGTGGTGGACCTTCAGATGATCAGTTCTCAACTGGTACGCAGCAAGTAACAGTCAACATGACCATAAATACTCCTGATGTTGCTAGCTTCCAGCGTTCACAAGGACAGATAGCGGCTAATGCTGCGGCAACGTTCAACACTGCCTTGAAGAGGAACGGATAATGGCATTTATTGAGACTCCACGTTTTCCTGATTCTATCTCCTATGGCAGTAGTGGGGGGCCAGAATATAACACCACTGTGGTTGCTCTTGGTTCAGGACATGAGCAGAGAATCCGTAATTTTGACCATCCATTACACAAATACAATGTAGGGTTAGGTGTAAAAGTTCTTACTGATCTTGAGACCATCCTGCAGTATTTCCACGTTGTCGCGGGGCGGTTTGATGGTTTTAGATATAAAGATTTTACAGATTTTAGTTCGGCAGGGCTGGGCAACACTGTTGCCAATACTGACCAGAATATTGGTACTGGTGATAGTACTACTGGCTTTGACGGTACTGCTGATTTTGATCTTATTAAGCTCTATAGTTTCGGCAGCACTACATACTCTCGCCCTATTTATAAACCTATTACTGGGACTTTACTGGTGGCCGTTGATGGGGTTCCGAAAGCTGAGACAACTCAGTGGACGGCAGACTACTCCATAGGCAGAATCACCTTTGTTGCGGGGCAGCATCCCACTACTGGTCAAGTTGTAACAGCTGGGTATGAGTTTGATGTACCCGTACGTTTTGATAGTGACATGATAGATATCAGTCATGAATTTTTTAATGCCGGAGCTTTAAATATCATTTTGAAAGAGGTGAGGATAGTCAGATGAGAACTATAACCGGCTCTATGACGACTCTGATTAATTCAGAAAATGTGACCTTAGCCACTTGTTGGTATATGGAGCGCAGAGACGGCACTAAGTACCGGTTCACAGATCACGATACTAATATAACCGTAGCAATAGGCGGTGCAGATGGGGCAATAGTAGACGGTAACTATGTTGCTGCTATTGGCTACAGTAGTACCGCTATACAAGACAAGGCAGACGGCTCTGTTTCCAACCTTGATGTCAATGCCATCATTGATCTGGCAGGAGTGGAGGAGCTTGATTTGAGGAATGGGCTTTTTGATGATGCTGAAGTAAGAATTTTCAGTGTGAATTTTAATGATCCAGGTCCGACACATGGCATCCTCAAATTGAAAAGAGGGACATTGGGGGATGTTGAGGTAAAAAACGGGACTTTTAGGGCTGAGCTTAGAGGGCTTAGTCAAGCTCTACAGCAAGAGTTAGGTGCTACCTTTAGCCCACATTGCAATGTAGATCTAGGCTCTGCTAAGTGTGGTGTTACCTTGGGCACTTATACGGTTAGCAGTACAGTAACAAGCTCTTCTAGCAAGCGTGTATTTACGGATTCGAGTAGAACGGAAGCTGATAACTATTTTAGGTATGGGCTTTTGACCTGGACAGGTGGCAATAATTCGGGTCTGTCAATGGAAGTGAAACGCTACATTTTAGGGGCTCCATCTCAGTTTGATTTGTACCATGATATGCCTAGCTTTATTCAAGCAGGTGACACCTATGATGTGTATGCCGGATGTGACAAGCTTGAGGGTACATGTAAATCAAAATTCAGTAATTTTGTGAATTTCAGAGGCCACCCATTCATGGCAGGGTTAAATGACGCTATGAGATACCCTGATGCTGCATCATGAGCGCCACACGCAACCAGATCATAGAGGAGGCACGGTCATACATTGGCACTCCCTACCATCACCAAGGAAGAATAAAAGGAGTAGGAGTTGATTGTGCTGGCGTAGTGGTAGGGATCAATACCAAATTTGAACTAACAAGCCATGATGTTAAAGGCTACAAACCCTCCCCACACAATGGTCTGCTACAGCAAGCTTTGGCTGATGCTGGATTTAAAAAGAAACTAAGGACTCAACTACAGGCAGGAGATTGTTTATTGATGCAGTTTACTGGTGAGCCTCAACACCTTGCTGTATTTACAGGTGAGTCAATCATCCATTCTTACTCAAAAATCAAGAAAGTTGTCGAGCATAGGTTAAGCGGTGTGTGGAAAGCTAGAGTTGTTGCTGTTTATGATTTTCCAGGAGTAACTGACTAATGGGTTCACAATTATTAGTTGCTGGTGCTGGTGCTGCTATTGGTTCTTTTACTCCATTGGGGCCGGCTGGTGGTTGGGCTGTTGGGTCTGCAATAGGTGGTTTACTGTTTGCCCCAGATCTACCCGATATTGAAGGGCCACGTCTTGGTGATTTAACAGTACAGGCGTCAAATTACGGTGCTCCAATTCCAAAAGTTTACGGGACTAGGGTACTAGCTGGTCAAGTCATATGGAAAACGGACATAAAAGAAACTAAACATGAAGAGGATGTTGATTCCGGCAAGGGTGGAGGGCAAAGTCAAACTCAAATAACTTACACCTATAGCGTGAGCTTTGCTGTAGGACTGTGTGAAGGTGAAATTGATGGAGTTAGCCGGATCTGGGCAGACGGCAAATTACTCTATGATTTTTCTACTGATGCTAGTTTCTCGGAAATTTACCAGAGGGTGAGTGCTAGCGGTACAGGGTTTGAAATTTACAGAGGTACAGAGACGCAAACAGCAGATCCAACCATAGAAAGTTTTGAAGGTTCGGGCAATGTACCAGGATTTAGGGGACTAGCTTATATTGTATTTGATGATCTGCAATTAGCTGATTTCGGCAACCGTGTGCCTAATATTACCGCTGAGGTTGTTGACAATGGGACTTTGGCCTATCCGAATCAATTCGGGACTACTGATGCAATTAGTAATAAACCTCAAGGGAGAGGGTGGGTTAATGACGGGGTTATTGAGGTATTAACAAAGAGTCAATATGCGCCAACTGCTCGCATTGAGAAATTTGATTGGGATGGCAATAAGGTTGATGACGATATTGCAGATAATGGTGTTGGTGGAGCGGCTGCAAGTATTCCATCAGGCTCAGGTGGGTATGTCACTGCTGTCTGGCAACCTATCCGTAAAACACTAACCAATGTTGTTTATAGAGCATCAAGTGGCTCTAACCCTAGAGAGGTAAACACTCTATTTGTATCTGGACCTGGTGCGAGTACTGGTGACGATAATGATCCAGACACAGATGATTCTACTTTTAAACTTCCAGAGCCGGCTTGGCCTACCTCTCCTGTACCCGGCTATGGCCTTAACACAACACCAGGTATTCATGTAGGCTCTGATGGGTTAACAACTTATTTCTTTTTTAATCGTGTACTTGGAGGGTTTACCCAAGATAAAAGGATGTTTATTTATCCTGGTAGTGGAGGGCCGCGTGAGGGGCCTTATGTGTGCACTACCAGCACAGGGGGAGGATTGCAGACAGATGTCCAAAGGATAGGCTTTGGTCATGAAAGCACTACCAACAGTGACTTCTGCATGGAGAGTGATAATTACAATTGTTGGTGGATGGATGGATCACTGCAGCAAGTTCACTGGATGACACATGAGGGTGCCGGCAATTTCACAGTTCAAAACGTTTTTAGCTTTAATTGGGGTGGCCAACAAGGCAATGAGGGTGGCATTGTTGCAGATAATGGGGTGTGTTTAGTTTTTACCTTTGCTCATCCAACTCACAAAAGAGTACGCATACTCTCAAGAGTTCAAACTATCTCTGATGATCCCGTTGATGTAGCTGACATTGTCAGTAATCTTTGTACACGAAGCGGATTAAGTGTTTCCGATATAGATGTAACTAGCCTTACGGATGAGGTTATAGGCTATTCAATTTCCAGACCATCATCAGCCAGGTCTAGCATTGAAATACTGCAGAAAATAGCTTTCTTCGACATTGTTGAGTCTGATTGGCTGCTTGACTTTAAAAAACGTGGCACTGCTTCAGTTCGTACTATATCGCGTGATGATATGTCTGCAGCCTATGACCAGCCACAACTGTCCTCGGTCATCAACACCACTAGAACTCAAGAGAAAGATTTACCTAGAGAAGTGAGGGTTCAGTACTTAAGTGAGAATCGTGACCAGCAAACTAATGAGCAGTCTGTACGCAGGATAATTACTCAAGCAACAGAAGAGAGAACTATAAAATTTCCCGTTGTCATGTCTGACAACAAGGCTAGACAGGTGGCAGAGGTTAACCTACATGCTACTTGGGAGTCCCGTGATTTACATGAATTTGATCTGAGTTTAAAGCACTTAGACTTAGAGCCAGGTGATGTCATTACCTTTTCACCAGAGGGCGGTGATCCTTTACAAGCTAGAATTATAGGCTCAGCTTATCAGAATGGAGTCTATAAAGTTCAAGCTGTTAGTGAGCAGCTTGATTCTTATGTATCCGAACAAGAGGGTGCCGATGTCCCTGTTAGAACACAGTCCATTCCTGTCTTAGGTCCGGCAGAAGCTTTATTTATTGATACTGCAGTTCTACAGGATGAGCATAACTATGATGGCGTGTATACAGCTGGACGCGGACTCTTGCCTAATTGGCCAGGTGGCCAGATTTATCAATCCACAGATGACGGGGTTACTTTTAGTCCCTGGTCACTCCTTGCTGAGGCTGCAAAGGTTGGTACAGTTTTAAATGAATTACCTGATGCTAGGACGGAGATATGGGACAGAGAGAACACCATCACTGTCCAGTTAAAAGATAACAATCTGACTTTAACCAGCAGCACAGAAACAGCAGTACTAGCTGGGGCTAATACATGCGTTATTGGTTTAGAAGGCAGGTGGGAAGTTTTAAGCTTTGTCAATGCTACATTGACAGCCACACCAGGGCTGTACACGCTAGACACCTTGCTACGTGGCCGTAAAGGTACAACTGACTACGTAGATCAACATGCAGCTAATGATGTCTTTGTATTGCTTGAGACGACTACATCAGACCGTGTCTATGTGCCTTTTACTGAGTTGTTAGTAAGCAGGACGTACAGAGTGGTCACTATCGGCCGCTTGATATCTACCGCTACAAATTTTGATAAGCAATATTTTGCTAATGCTTATCTACCTTATCCAGTTGGTAATCTGCAAGCCGTAAAAACCTCAGACGGCAGGCTGATTGTAAGCTGGCAATATGCGGTTAGAAAGTTTGGTGAGTGGCAAGATTTGATCGGGGTGCCTAATGATGAGGTTGGGACACTGGGTAGAACTTTTGATGTTGAAGTTCGAGACAGTGCATCAGGCAACCTCATGCTTGCAGTTAATACAACTAGTGAATCTCATACGTTTGAATCAATTAGCCCATATGGCGATGACTTAACTTTTGGTGCTGATCTTGGTGGGGCTGGTGGCCAAAGGTTTTCAACATGTGGCGATTCAAATCAGTATGTCATTATTCCTAGCAATGACGCAGTAAGTGCACTCAGTGATGGAATAGTACGGCTAGTTAACATTAGCACTAATGCTCTTGTTAGTAGTGATACTTTTGATGCTTTTGGCAATATTGAGCCTTACTATGCTATTGGCCGCTATATCTATAGAGGTAGGTTTGGCGAGCTAATTGGTAGTGAAATAAGAGGCTTAGACCTTAATGCATCCACTACTATATCTGATATTGGTACAGGTTCAGCGTTCACCAGTACAGAACTCAATAACGCTTATATGTGCGTATCAACGGGGTTTGTCTGGGGTATAGAAATCACCTTTGATAATGAGCTCATCAAATACAACCCTTCAGACCTTACGGAAAACATACGCTATACTCTACCTAGCGCAGTTGATGGGATACGTCCTCAAGCAATGGATGGCAGTGCTACACATGTCTTTATCGTCTATTCAGATTATTTTTATATTTTTAGTATTGCCGGCGGCACGTTTGCCGGACCTTTCAGTTGGACACTAACCAACCCTAACCCTTTAGGCATTCGAAGATGTGAAGCTTTTTCAGGTGGTGCGATATTGACAACTGGTCAGAGCGGCGCGCAAGGTGATAACGGGTTTAGGATAGTTAACAATGCAGGTGGGACAATACGCACTCAAATAGAGGACGGCTCAAGCTACCCACTAGGAACACTGGGCACTACTTCACTCAACTACATAGATAACCAAAATTTCATCTATGACAATGAAACTAAGTACCTTGTTAAAAAGACAGTCAATGACATTAATTACTATGTCGTAATGAACCCATCAACGGGTTCAGAAGGTGACTTAATCCCAAGATCTGGATGGGTTGAAAGGTTTGAGATAAACGGACAGGTAGTTGATAGAACTTACAATGAGCTCGAATTCCATGGGGCTTTTGGTATACCACCAGCAGAATACCAAACTTGGAGTAGATCAAATTTTTACTCTTACGCTATTGGAAATACTATCTCCACTGTTGATGAGCTTGAATTTTGGCGAGCAGGTGGAGGGGCGGCAATACCAGAATTACAGGTTAACGTTTTTCAAGTATCTTCAACCTCTGGCATTGGCAGAGGGGCCAAAGCAAGCGTAACAGTACCGCAATAGGATTAGATTATGGCAACACCATTGATGAATCTCCCTGAAATTGCTGAAAACCAATCCAGCAAATATATCACTCACAATGAGGCGTTAAATAGACTTGAAGGGTTTTCTAGAATTCTAGACCGTGATTTGGTGACTCCACCAGGTTCACCTAATGATGGTGACACCTATTTTATTGATGATCTTGGAACAGCTACAGGTGACTGGGCAGGGTTTGAAGGGTATCTGGCTCATCGGGTTGGCGGTGCTTGGGTGTTTACTTTACCTTGGAACGGGTTGAGGATTTGGATAGTTGATGAGGATGTGAATGTGGTATGGGACAACACTCAAGCTGTAGGCTCTAGATGGGTGTTGATAGGTGGGCTGGGTACGGTAAATAGTGCTTCAAACCTTGGTGGGTTTGTTGAAGTTTTTAAAGGGCCTAATCTGTCTGTTCTGGAGTTCAGAACAGTGCAGTCAAATAACTCCTCTATTACAGTCACACAAAATACTAATGATGTTGATCTGGTTATACCCCAAGCCATGGTTCAACAGCATTACTTTCCAACGGCCACCCTTACAGATGCAGCAAATATATCGTGGGATCTTGATACTGCCCAGGTTGCTAAGGTGACGCTCACAGCCAGCCGGACACTGGATAATCCTACAAACATGAATGACGGGGCTACCTACATTTTACGTGTCATACAGGATGGTACAGGTGGTCACACGCTTACTTATGATACAGCGTATGACTTTGGTGCTGCAGGTGCTCCAACCCTTTCAACTTTACCTAACAAAGTGGATATTTTGACGTTTCACTGTGATGGCACCAATATGTTTGCAGTGGCCAGTTTAGGGTTTGCCTAATGATTATTCATCCCTTTGGTTTTCTTGCTGTAGGTGGTGAACTACCTTTTACTATCCCTTATGACGTGTTTGCTAGAGGTGCCTTGTTAGCACGTCAATATTGGGCAGCTAACGGCACGTTTGGAAGTTTCCAAAGTACTTACAGACCTGAGTGGGAGCATAGAAGCGGCAATGGTGTGCAATCAAACGGCACTACTGTGCCTATCATTGATGAGAGTATTTACTACCGTAATTTAATACCAGGCTCATACTACCACCGTTGGAATGGTGGCACTCAAACATGTGGCGAGCATGTACAGGTGGGCATATGGATCTACCCTAATACTGCAGCCGGTGGGACAAACCACACCTTTATGTCACGCACTACTGGAGGGAGCAACGGGTTTGGTTTGTATTGGGGCGATGGTAGTAACCCACAGTCTTGGTGGACAGAGAGGAGCGGAACTAATAAATATGTGTCTTATTCCAGTGCTTCACCTGCAACAAGTGAGTGGCACTATGTAGCGGCTAGATGGAACTCAGATGGCACTATTACGGTTTCTATTGATGGCAGACAGAGAGGAAAAGACTCTCATGCTGGTGGGGTTGGACAGCCAACAACATCGGGTACATTTTGGTGTATGGAAACGGATGACTGGGAGGTTTTTTGGGATAGCGCAGTTTTTAGCTTTGGTCATGACAACAATGTGGGTGAGCCTAACAGACATGATTTAAATAGGCCATGGTGGTTCATTACAGGAGGACATTCAGGTTTTACGCTGGATGCATTGTCCTCTGATCCACTTCTCTATCTACGGTTAGGCGAGACAAGTGGCGCGTTTGTCAATTGGGTAACACCAGGTACTTATAACTCATCCAGTATCACGGGAACCTTTACGCGGGGTGCGCCAGGTCTACTTGTTGGTGAAGATGATAATGATGGGGCTGTGTCTATGAGTGGTGCTGAAGCACGGTATATACAAATCCCTATCTTAGGTGCTGACTGGCCAGATTCCCAAGGCATAGCAATGGCTGTGTTAGCAGAGCCAGATACTTCTGCAGCAGACAAATGGATCTTTGCATTCAATAATCAAGAGCCTTATTTTGCTTTGCGTTATTTAGATGCAACCTCTGTTTTAAGAGGCAGCTTAGACACTAATGTTGGTGAGCAGGTTTTTGATACTCCTGCCTGTTTTGATAAAACATCAAAAGCTCACATAGGGGTGACTTGTGCAGGTCCAGGTGCGAATGCTGTTGTTTATTACAATGGTGTGGAAATTCTTAACACGGCCACAAGCGGAGTAGCATGGTCATTAGTTGGTGCTCCTTTTCCCAATTACATCGGCAATGAAAGAAGTGGAGGGACTAGCACTGCCTTTAGGGGAACCCTAGATGAGTTTCAAATGTGGCGGGATGAAGAGCCTACCGCATATGACTATGCTTTGATGAACGCTAGGGCTAGATTTTTTGATGATTATGCATTTCAGCAAGCCAAATGGACGCCAGCGTTTTTCATGGAGTTGCAAGAGGATGATGTATACCAGACAACTAAAGTAGCCCCAGCAATAGGGCCTAATTATGGCACTATGACCGGTAACACTTCAATGGCTCGCATAGGTCCACCTTGGCTTGTTAAAAGAGAAAAACTAGCCTCTCAGTATGATGGTGTCAGTGATAATATCACGCTGACTAATACGGTAGATCTGGATTCTAAAATTAACGGCACTGGCAACTTTACAGTCAGTGCTTGGGCTATGTTTGATGATTTTGGGGTTTCCTTTAACACTGGCCGCACCATTATCAGAAATGACAACAGCTGGATGCTATACCAGTACAACAACACTGGCGTTTTAACGGGTATTCAGCTGGTTTTAATCGGCATCACAACATCAGACGCATCACGACCACAGTGGGCCTTATCCAATTTAGTTACAGATAAGTGGTATCACTGTGTTGCAACGTATGACTCAACTGCTGGAGAGGCAAAGCTCTATGTTGATGGCATATTAAGAAGCACTAAAACAAGCTTATCGGGCACCCTGGCAAACCCTTCAGGCGTGTCAACAGTCATAGGTGAGACAAGTACAGGTTTTTATGATTTTGATGGTGGCATAGCAGGGATCACTGTTGATCCAGACAACACGTGGACTCTTGAGCAGGTTCGAGAAGCTTTCTATTTGGGTGGTAATTGGAGCAAAGCAGATGCTTATGCTTTAGCCTTATCTCCAGACCTTTACTATCCTTTAAATGAGCCTTTTGGCATGACAGCAACAGACTTGTCTACCAATGGCTACAACGGTGTGCTGAATGGCAATATTACCCAAGGTATAACGGGGCCGTGTATCAATTCAGGTGAGACAGCTTACAATTTCACAGACACAGCTGGCTATGTGAATTGGAATGGTGACTTAGGCTACACAGGTAACACGACGCTGACCATAGCTTGTTGGGTTAGGCCACAATCTACGGCTGGCATCACGAGAGGATTAATTCACAAGGATAGCACAATAGGCGGTAGCAATAGGGTATTTAGTTTGTATGTTAATTCTAGCAATCATCTAGTGTTTGCAATATTTAACAATGCGCTAGGTATACATTCTTATTGGGAGCTTACAAGTGCTGTAGAGGTGTATAACCCTATACCTGATCATGACTATTGGTATCATGTGGCCGCTACTTGGGAGATTGTAGGCGGTACTGGGGCCGCTGCAGATGCATCATTGTACATAAATGGCAGACGATACCCAGCTAATGAGGTAGTACATGGCGATTTTGCGGGTACTTATGTAGGCTCTGCTTTTACTTTGGCCGATGGGGTTACGGATTTAAGGATAGGTACAACCTCCTTTTATGGATCTTACCAAGCACACTATGCCAAAGTTTTTATCAAAGACACGAAGCTGACAGCTGCAGAGGTATGGAATCTGTACAGCAGAGCTTTAGAGCTTGACTATGTAGGGCCACCTGTTAAATCTCCTACTCCAACAATGCAAGAGAATATCTTTGTTGAAGACTTTGAAGACGGAACCTTAAACCAATGGGACTATGTAACCTCAAACAATACTGAGATTCAGATAGTTTCTAGCCCAGCACAAGGCAGTTATGCAGTAAGGTGCTCTAATGGATCTGGCAACACTGACTCTGATCCCTATAGTATTCCTGAGTCTTACTGTCAAAAGGATATTATTACAGGTGGTGGGTTGATCAGTGCGCTTACATTCCAGTTTTACATGGATACTAGAGGCTCTGATGATGTTACGTTTCTTCAGATAAGAGATACTGCAGGTGCTGTGTGCTTTAGCTTTACACCAGCAAGGCAGCAGTCTGTTGACGTGTCTCGCAGATACCTTCTAAATACAACTCTTTATACAGCGTTAAATGAAGATGAGTGGTATACGCTGAGGGTGTTTAATTTTGACTGGGCTAACCACACAATAGCCTTTGAGTTGACTGATGGGGTTAGCGCCATAGTAGATAGGGCCTCTGATGTGCCGTTTAATCTACCATTGTCACATGCTGAGGGCATTATGATTGTCAATCAGCTTGGTGACTCTAATGGCTTGTGTATTTATGACAACATTCAAGTTGTCTATTAAACAGTTTCACGTGAAACAAATTAGGGCCACTAACCCTCTAGCTGTTCATCTACTTCAATTATTTTCTTCTTTTTTAGCAAGCAGTGCCAACAGATAGGGATTAGCCTATCTGGTTCGCACTTGATGTCTGAATAAACAGCGGATTGTCTGACATAAGTAATATTATGTCTTTCTAATTCTTTTGCACATTCAACGCATTCAATGAGTATCTTTCCAGGCGTTGCCATCTCTGATATTGATAATGGTGTTCTTTGCAACCTTGAATTTTATAGCTATTCTCTCGACAGGAACACCTTCACTTATCTGCTCTCTGATACGTCTTACATCTCTCACTGTCAATTTACAGTGTCCATATTTGTGTTTTGACTCTATAGGCTTCCAGGCGGGGTCATAGAAGCAAGCGTTTCTGTTGATGGCTTGAATACTGGACACGCTACATTCCCATTTCTCGGCTATATCCTCCTGGCTTATGCCGTCCTTTAGTAGTGCTCTGATTTGTTTAACATCTGTCCAGGTTTTGGAATTAGCCCTATTACTGTGATGGTAGGTTTTTTCCACTACTGCGTTTTTTAGTAAGTGATGCATCGGATTCATGCCTTGTTAACTCCTCTTCAGTTGGTTTAGGTGGTGGGCTAGTTACATCTCCACGTTTCACTAGATACCCTAAATTCTTAAGCTCCTTGTAGTACATACAATGTCCTTGAATCCATTTGCCTTTGTTCCAGTACCAAGTAACTTGTGGCATGACTACCCACCTTTATCTACAAATTCAAATAATCTAATAGCTAGCGCTAGCGCGGTCTCTGTGTCCTCCAGTACTGTCATTGTTCTTTTGCCTTTTACTGGCTGCATAACAATCATAATTTCCTCACTGTTTGGCATCCGATAGATGGCAAAATTGGGTTTAGCGTGGCTATCTTCTTGCCTCTGAACTATGATTTTTTTACGATTTACCATCTCTGTAGAGTTGTAAAGCTTTGAGTATTGAGGTTTGACGGGTATCTTTGGCGCGTAGCGTCTCGGCCACTACTTCATCCACTGTATTAGTAGTTACTAACCTATAGAACAGTGGTGGTTTCTTTTGGCCTTGCCGATCTAGCCGCTTGTTAGTTTGTAGGTACAACTCTAAGCTCCAGTTCAAGGTGTACCATATCCCTATCCTCCCACCATATTGCAGATTTAGGCCATGCCCTAGTGAGGCAGGATGACCAATGAGATACTTTATCTTGCCGGCGTCCCATTTGTTGATGATATCTTGCTCAACCTTTTTGCTAAGTCCAGAGCGCCAGTGAACAGCATCAGGTAGGCATTCTTTGAGTCTCTGAGCCTCATGTTTGAAGCAGTAGACTATCAGGATAGGTTCATCAGTATGGGCTGCTGTGATTGATTTGATGGCCTCTAGCTTGGCCCTATGAACCTCTACCCAAGTACCCTCATCATCATAGTAGATAGCACCACCAGCATACTGCAGACACTTGTTGGTCAATGCGGCAGCATTAACTGCTTCAACGTCCGCTTCTTCCAAACGCAAAAACAGTTCCTTTTCAAGTTTTTGATAGTCCTGTCTAGAGTTGGGGGGAAGCTCAACGTCTATATCTCTTATTTCTGGCTCATGTAGATCCAGTAGCCCTTCTGATCCAATGCGTAGCGTTATGTCGGATATTAGATGATTTAGTTTTTGCTCTGCCTTTGGCCTGAGTCCCCACTTGTAGCCATGGTAGTCTAGTGGTTCGAAAAATCTGTTTCTAAAACCATAGAAGCTAGGGCCTAGCCTATGACCTTCATCTAGTACATAGAACTGTCCCCATAGATCTTGATAGCTATTAGGTATAGGTGTCCCTGTTAGCCCTATACGCTTGTGGAAAAATTTCACTCTTTTCCTAACTATCTTATGCCGGACTGTCGCATGAGATTTCATTTTAGTAATCTCATCCCACACCAGCATGTCAAAGGGCCAGGTGGCAGGTTTGTATTTATTGAGATATTTGAACAGCCAAACTAGACCTTCATAATTGATTAGGTATATTTCGGCTTTTTTTCGTAGCTTGTTTTGTTTGTCCTTGCCGTGTATGAATTGGTATCGCATCCATTGGGTATGCTCCCATTTTTGTATTTCTGTTTCCCATGTCAAACGGGCCACCCTAAGCGGGGCAACAATCAATACACCTTTAATCTGTTTGGCAAGGAATAGGTCATTGATAGCTTGCAGGACTATGATGGTTTTACCCAGCCCACAAGGTAACCATATTGCAGCCTCTTTATTTTTCTTTATAAATTCAGTAGCTTCATTTTGATAAGGGTAGGGACAGTACCGCATCAAGGAGGTTTTTGGCTTGCTCGAAAGAACGGCAGACATCTACACGACACCCTAAGTCTGTTAGTTTATTTATCATTCTTTTTTGCCCTGGTGAGAGGCACCCTGTAGCTGTTTTAAATTCTATAAAGAAAATATCACCACCAGGGCAGATCACTATCCTGTCAGGTAGAAACCGTCTACCAGGTGAGGAAAGCTTTGGGGCGAAACATCCTTGTTTCTGGGCATAGCGGTAAAACTTTGCCTCTATATCCTTCTCTCTCATGGATTAATATTCTTTGCTATGGGTATGCTGGAATATGTCTTGCTCCATATGAAAGTCTATATATTGATTCCTTATTGCGTATTTTTGGCCATCTGACATATTCTCTACACCTAAATGAGCCATTTGTTTAGCAAGTGTGGGTTCAAATTTTTTATGTTCGCGTTTTGTACAAACGGTGTGCCAGTACAATACATTTTTAATGTAAAAAAGAGCTTCGGCATTGGTCGGCACTCGGCCCCAATGCTTGTTTTTCTTCCTTACACTATAAGGTGGAATTATTCCTATTTCGGGTTTCTTAAGTTTGTCATAGTCTTCTATATATTCAGGGATGTCTTCATCTGCAATTTCACCAAATAAACTATCAAAGTCATCAAAAGTTATATCAGTCACTTTCTATATCTCCTGGCTCTATAGCCTTTTGCTTCGAGTGGCATACCTTTACCCCACAATGGAGGGTAACAAATGATTTCTTCAAATAGTTTCACGTCACCATATCCCTCATTAACTTCAGAGACTATTTCATCATGCACAGTCATTATTATAGGGTAGCCATGGCTTTCAGCATTCAGCATACCATTAGCTAAAAAGTCTCTAGCAACTCCTTGAGTAGCGGACTCTGCGAGGCTACCGCCATATGTCCTAATTTTTTCCCATGGCTTACCTGATTTTGTCTTACCCATGAACTCTATTGTTTTTGTTTCCCACTCATTTTCTTTATAGGTTACTGTGACATCAGCCACTCTAGCGTAAGGGTGGGACAATAAGCGGCCGCTAGGGAGCCTCATCATTAAGAAAGGTCCAACCATACCAAATTTTATATACGGCCCTACTTCAGTTACTTCACCTGTCAGAATGGCTCTTTTTGCTTCTTTTTCTAACTCTTTCCAAAAATTTACAACCTTGTTGTATTTTGCTCTGTATCCATCTATTGCTGCTCTGCATAGATTTAGTTTGATGCTTACTCCTCTTTGAGCACAATACTTTTGAAAACTCTCATGCCCTAAGCCATATCCTGCTCCTAAAATTACCTGTTTGCCTACCCATCTTTGTTCTTCATTTACTCTGTCGTCTCGCACTCCAAAGATGTAAGCCGCCATATCTATATAGGTATCTTTACCTACCCTAAATAACTCTAATGCATCCTCTTGCTCAGCTAGCCAGCAGACTCCTCTAGCCTCTATAGAGGAATAATCAGCAACTAGGAACTCCTTACCTTGTGGGGCAGCAATAAGATGTCTTAGGCAAGAGCTGACAGCGGTAGGGATGTCTTTGTGGATTACAGTCAAATCATCAAGAGAAAGGTCAATCAACCCTTTCAATACGAATTCAGTGTTTTTTATTACAGGTCTGGGGTAATTTTGTGGTTGAATTATTTCACCAGTGAACCGTCCAGTTCTTTCTGCTCCCCAGTATTTGAGTGCCCCATGTATGCGGCCGTCTTTAGATAGAGCATTGAGCATAGGGACAAGCTTCTTAGTGGAGGTACGCTTGAGGCTCTGTACAATCTCTAAAGCTATCCTAGCAATTGGTGGGGTATCGTCATCTCTTAAGTAATCGTCAACTGTAGCCTCTTGCATGTTGGGGATGTTACACCCTTGTTGCTTAAGCCACTCTCTCACTTTTCCTAGCTGAGATGGGGCTATACCATTAGTAAGGCTTTTAAATTTGGTTGTTTCCCTGGCTGTGTATTGCTCCATCAAATTGAGGCATTTCTTTACTCCTGTTTTGTCTATTGGAATACCCCTATTGTTTATTGCCATATCCAATAAAAATACTTTTCTCTCTGTACCGTTGTATTGGAATTTTTTTAGTAACTTATATAGAGCTCTTCCTACGTCTACGTCAGTCCTACAATACTCTATAAATTCCATGAAACGTTGTGGTTCTTCGTGGCCGTACCATCGTGTTCCTGCATGGTTTTTTGTTGGTTTACAGGGCACACAGTAGCGTCTGATGTGATATTTACCTTTATCGTCTTTATAGATTTTTAATTTAAGTGCTTTAGCTGCTCTGTCCAATGATCTAGGTAGCCCTACGCTAGAGGCTAAGGCAGCTGTACAGTAATAACGGCTATGGTTGGGTATCGGCCAATGCTCAGGAGCGGCATTTTCTAAAATGTCTTTTTCAAATTTGACGTTATGTGCCCAGATTTCTACTTTAGGATTAGCTAAAGCTTCAATTAACTCCTCTTCATTACCATCAGCATTAGCAAATTCTCCGTTACTTTTATCCACCCAAACCTTGATAGGATTATCATCTAAAGCATAACCTGCCATAATAATTAAGGCATCTTCTGAGTAACTTCTAGAGCCTACTTTTTTAATTTCTTTTAATCCAAAAGCTTCAAAGTCTAGGTGGAGTATAGTCATTTGTTAATTACGCTCACAACTCATTAAATCAGCTTGACAGTCTTCATATACATTTAAACACCATTCATCGGCTACCCCTAAATACCAAAACGTTACGGCCCAAGTTATTAGGGCACTACCTAATACGGCCATTACTACTCTTGTGTTCATTTTTCTATAATTCCCCATGTCACTAGGCTTTCTTGATTGTTCATAGCTAAATCGCATTTTGTTACTTTGACCAAATAACAAGCGCTATAGCCTATTAAAAATCCGCCAAATATTAAGACTAGCACTTTCCCTATTTCCATTGTGGTTGCAACTTTATTATTAAATATATCGTAACAGACAGGGATAGCAGGGCGGCGATTGCTAGGCACACCCCAGGTATTAACTCTAAAAAACTTTTACGTTTTTTACCTCTCTTATCTGTATCTGTTTTCCAATATCCTCCATATACTCCGTTTGGGTCATTGTATTCTTCTCTATCCATCCAATCGTCATCAACTATTTCATATATTTCTTTCATGTTTTGAATTTTGGGCCTTTTCATTACGTTACCTTTTTACCTATAGTTCTAAAGTTTTATAGCTGTTTCGGGTAAATTACTGTCACTTGTCTTTCTTCTTCATTCTTACAATCACAATCATCAAAAAATTGTTGTAATAGGTTTAAATATTTTGCTACTTCTTCTGCTCTTTCTTCTCCTGTTAGGTCTGCGTTTATGTTTGATACTTCAGTGTGCATGTCTTCTTTATTCATAATAATTCTTGTCTCAAGATCTATTCTGTCATGTGCATATTTAACAGCAAAGACAATACCTAATACACTCCAAATACCTAGTAATAATCCAACCAGTAAATATTTATACTCTGCATTACTCATTACCTTTAGCCTGCTTATTGTTATTTTCTAGATACTCTATTATCTCCTCACACTCATAGAGCTTTCTCCCATATAGAGTCTTTGCTTCTATGTATAAAAGGAATAATAGCAAGGATGTCATTGTTAGAAATGTTGTTAGTATTTTCCACCAGTAATCCACTGATTTATCCCCTATTGGTTAGCCGTCCCTGGCTCAGTAATTATTTAATATAAGGGAGCTTCTTCTGTATCCATGTTAAACGGTACTTTGTCATCATCAGCTAGATCGGGTAAGTCTTCATCTGCATTGATGGGCTCTCTACCTATAGGCTCACCATCTCTTACATACTGGACTGCTCTTAGGTTCGCATTGATCCGTTTGCCGTATTTATTATCCTGAGCCCAGAGGGTTATGATGCAATTGACATAGCATCCAGGATAGATTACGTTATCCTCCGCGGTTACATCATTTTTCAATCTGTCCCAAGTGATCGGCCTTTGTTTTTCACTGGCTGAAATGGTGATGTAACCGTGATAATTTTCATTATCTTTTTCATCACCGGGGACTAGGCAGGTTTTCAAATTCTTAGGCGGCCGCTTAAATCTCTCCCTTGCTAACTCAATAATTGCCTCTTTTATTTCCTCTATTTGTGGATCTTTAGGCTTTAGTAGAAATATGGCTGAATAGTTTGGCGTTTGGCCTTCTTGGTATGCTTTTGCTTCGAAAATGCTATTGCCGCCAATACGTACGTTTTTAAGGATTAATTTAGTCATTGCTCATTACCTTATTAGTTTAAGTTATCAAAGTCATTAGCGTACTCTTCACTACGGTTTACATGTACGCTTTCACGTGGATCTGATTCATTAACTAGGGTAGGTTTGCCTTTTGGTTTGGTGATTTGCTGTTGCACTTCATGGATTAAATCAATTGATTCATGTTTCAGTAGTTTGTCTGTTTTGGCCGGACTTATAAGCTTCTCCTCTAATATTTGCTCATTGTCGAAATGCTTGGATAGCAACATATAAGCTTCATCTTCATCTATCCATCGTCTATTGCTCTTGCCTTCAACAAGTTTGTAACCTGGAAAATTCTGGTTATCGGCTAGCTTGTCGTACACTGCTTTTTTTAGGTTGCTCAGCCAGCTTTCTATCAACGGGGCATTGTCTAAGATGATTCTTATTTCTTCATCATGTAGTAATTCAAGGCTAGGCATCTCAGCCGACACCTTGTCTTCATACAAAGAATCAAAATCTAAACCAACACTAGCAAGGTTGTGCTCAGCTAAAGCTAGACAAGTGCCCTCTGTTTGGCCAGGGCAGAAACGGCATTGTTCGACTCCAGGGTTAAACGGTGCATCTGGGCTTATTGCTGCATCGGCTCCTTTTTGTATTTTGTCCCTTATTTCAGCCAGTTCTTGCATGTTAATAGTTTTGGAAACTATGTGGTTTAAACGTGGCTGAATGATATGCATCGTAACTAATTCAAACTCAACAGCCCATTCATATTTTTCTATAGCGTTTATAGCATAGATTTCTAGCTGTGGACCTATATAAACTTTGACTCCTTTACCAAATTTTAAGTCTAAAATATGTAAATGACCACCTGTAGGAGTAGAGTTTATTATAACTGCATCTGCTGTCCCGTCTGCTTGGGGTTCATAAAATAGTGGCAGACTGTCCTCAATAAACATTGTCCCTTCATCTTGCTTAGTTTCAAACACAATATTTACATAAATCTGAACAAATTCAAGCATTTCCTTATCAATTGTTATTGATTCCCACTCAGGTTTTCCGAAAGTTGTCCAGCCAGTGCTGTTTACTATTGCAGCAAGGTAATGCTGGTGTTCACTTTTAGGTAGCTTTAACAAAGTTTCCGCTACCTTGTGAGCGCAGCTTCCTTCTTCTGTGAATATTGATCCTTTTGACTCCCATTTCATTTGTTCAATGAGCCTTACTGATCCACCACATTTTAGCCACCGTGTTGCTCCAGATGGTGACCGTGTTTTTGAGCGGTTTCCCATGTGATGTTTACCTTTTAATTTAAGAATTTTATGGTCCATAAAATTCACGTTTTAGTTATTAGTTTGACGGCAGCAGTGAGGCTAGTTTGTGGTATGCTTCATCTACCTGCTCAGGGCTCAAATCAGCTGCTCTATTGACCCCAAAACTAGCTAGTATTAGCCTAGCTTCTCGCCCTAGTTGGAATTTCATAAGCTTTTGCAATAGGTCTCTAAGGTCAGTTTTCGAGATTTTAGTTACTACTTTTAAAGAATTGTTTTGCTCTTTAACCTCCTCTTCATCTTCAAAAGGTACATCCATCAATGGCATGGCTGTTTCTTCTTTAGCCTTAGCTACATCAAGGGTGTCTTCATCATCTTCACTTAATTCATCGTCTTGTGCTTCAGCTACCTCTTCATCCGAAAGCTTCTCACCCAGTTCTAAGGCTTCCCTAAACAGTGATTTGCTGTCTTCTATAGATAAGTCGTCTACCTCTGGGGGTTCTTGTACAGGCTCCTGCTCTACTGGTTGAGGTTTTTGTTTTGCCTCTGCTTCTGCTCTTCTGGCCGCTTCCATCTCTGCCTTAGTTCTTCTTTTCCGTCTTTTTTTCGGAGCGGAACCCGCAGCAGTACTATCTTTTGATGGGGCAGTTTGTGCCCTTTTACGTGTCTTTGTACCTGCTGGTCTGCCTTTTCTTTTCGGCTTTCTTGCCTCAGCTGTCTCAGTACTTTGATCCTCTTGCGGTGTTTGTACCGCTCCATCATCAAGATCAAGGTGCATTTGGTCCCTATTAACCACTGCTTTAAGGCTTGCTTGCCTATCATCTTCAAGTACCTTTTCAATTAAGTTGGATAAACGGTCTAATGAATGGGTAAATTTGTTAACGGTTTCTTCAAATGTCATTTATTTATTGCTCCTAATAGGGACGGTTTGCGGGATAAAAGGGTATGTTTAGAGGGGGTATGTTTAAACCTCAAATTTGGCCCTTAAACATACCCTACTGTTTATTAAAACAGTTCCCTAGGTTTAAAGATAGTTAATTAATATCCTTATCTTTCAACTTTTCACGCTGTCGTCTCGCCAATTCTTGCCGGCCCCACTCCTTCACTTCACTCTCTGCGAAGTCATTTAGCTTGTAAGCCATGAACTGAAGCAATCCAGCAACTTCTATAAAGGTAACTTTTTGAGATTCAGCATCATTTACACACTCCCAAATTGCTCCATAGAGATGTACGTATCTATCTGGCCAATAGCCGACTACAGTGTAATCATCGTCATGTTTGCCATAGATCATCCGCTTGCTGAGGACATCGGATATCAGTTTGAAAACTGCTGCGGTAGTTGTAGGAATAAGATCGGGATGCTGTCTAGCAATGCTGTAGACGTGTAGTAAATCTATGTACCAGTTCGGGGCATCTTCAACAGCCTTGTTGTACCCAGGTAAATCTTTATGGAATTCTTTGAATAGTTTGCGTAGTTCGTCCATGTCATCCTGTAATGGGGTGTTTTTTCGTCTTTTCTTCATCTTTAATGTACTCAGTAGTCTTTCATTCATGTAATGGATGCGGTAAAACGTAAGTAAAGATTCTGCATTCACAAGTCTATTATGGTAAGTAGGTTAGTCTTAAAAGATCTTTTAGGGCTTCTTGTACCTGCTTGGTAGCAAGTTCTAGGCTATCTAATATTTCATGGGTGTCCTCCTCCTTCACAATTCTTTCTCTGACTCTAATTTTTGTTGATTTGATGTCATCTAGAAGCATGTACAACCTGGCCATGAGCTCAGTTTTAGGCGTGACTTCAGTTGTCCAACTCATTGCTTGTTAAACAACCTAGTTACACCTTTGAAAATTTCCCATACAGCAGTGGCAATCCTATACAGCATGCTTGGAGTTTCATAAGGTGGGTCTGAATTTATATCTAAATCATAAAGTTCATAGTCATCATTTGGGCATTTATCTTGCTTGTTCATCAGGTTGCTATTGCCTCTCTAATATTTGAATAAAAGCTATCTCTTTAAGCTCGCCATCTATCTCTCGAAATATATAAACTAGGTTGTCTGCATCGGCCAGTTCATACTCATCTATGTCACTACTTTTAGGTATTATATCCTCCTCTTTTAATAAATTTAACATCTGCTCCAAAGTTTCTAATTTGTTTATTTTACGTCGAGATACTAAACAGGACGCATTGCTATCTTTATCAAATTTACGGATTTCTATGAGCATAATAAGTGCCTTTATAGAGTTGCATTGCAGTTGCTTTTTTATAAGTATTAGACTTAGCCCCTAGTTTTTTTATCAGGGACATTTTTAGCTTACACCCATATCACCCAGACAACAACAGTAAAAATTAAAATTTTAGTTTTAAATTGTTAAAATATGTGTCACAGTTGCGGTTAATTCTTAGCCAGGTTCATTATGTACCTACTAATTTAGTGGGTGCTATATTAATAAAGCTTTAAGGATTAAGGTTTTATCGGATTAACAAGGGACATTCTTTAACATGATGAGATGGGAATGCGACACTATGCCTAATAAAACGCGCAAGCTGATCAACGGGAAGCCAAAAAAAGCACATAGACGGTTACATAAAAAACGTTTTATTGTTAGCTTTATAGGAAGCTATGACGGCTCTAAAGTAGACTCAACCGTGTACCATGTACCTAATACGTGTTACATCGTAGAGTCGAGTTTTAAAGGTCAATTTGCTAGGAACCCACATAAGTTCTCACAGCAAACGTTTGAATTTAAAGAAAAAGCAATAGAATATGCTAAAAATCTAGTTAGTACTTTTAGCCCAGAATTTACAACTAAAGAGAAGATTGAAAGATGATCCCTAATATTCCCGATGAGGTACTAAGACAAAAACTGCTTAAAAAGGAAGCAAAAGTTATCTATGCTGCTCGAAACGGTAAAATTAGGATAATAGCAATAATTTATGCTGTTCCAGATATAGGGTATTTAGTGACAACTAAGGAGCGCAAAGTTGGCTTTAAACCTAAAATAGATAATTTAAATTATTACCCAGATTTTATATCTGCTGCTCAATATGCAAGGCAATTTATGAGAGCTAAATGTCCAAGGTGGAGGGGCTATTTACAAGGGCCTAAACTATAAGTAACTAATTTATATAGTATTTATTTTAATAAGAGGGGTGTTAGCTTGCGCTGACATCCCTTTTTTACGCTCACCCATTGGGTAATATAGCCATTTATCTTAAAATAAAAACAATACATCTACTATCTTTTATTAACTTTACCCTTTGGGTTATACTCCGAAATACCCTATAAAGGGTTATAGTTACGGATCTACAAGAGATATAAAAATGAAGTTTGGAAAAGGCAAGCAGCTAATGCAACTAGCTGATAAATGTAGGAATGAGATTATTAAAATGAAAAAACGGTCAACAATTGACCAAATCTTAAACAGTCATAAGGGACAACTACTTTATGCGCGATATACAGGGATGAAGAATGAGCTGGTATTACAAGAGCTTTGGTTTATATATTGTGCGGAACGTAAATTGCATCCTTTGCACACTGTTGATGATTTACTTAAATCAGGAGGTAATGATGGTAAAGCATACACGCAAACATTGGGGCATAAATGACACAAGGAGCTTTTTGATATGACACCACACACTGCAAGAAAGAAACTTGGCCTATCCGGCCCAGCTATGGCGAAAGTCATAGGGGTTCATTATCAAACATGGCATAAGTGGGAAGCCGGCAGCAGACAACCCAATACAGGAACGCAAACGCTGATAGATCTATTAGTGTGGTTCAAGATAAATAGCAAGGCTGCTCTTGACTTGTATGTTGATCAAAAGATTAAGGAGCGTAGCAATGGACGAAAAAAAGCCAGCTAAAGACCTTGGAGGGTATGTTGATCATGTTGATATGCTATTTGAAGAAGTGCAAGGGAAACTGGACATTGCTATGGGTGAGGTTAAGGAAATGCTAGCATCAGAGATTAATGACGTTCATGCTGAAATTACAGACACACTACTTGCGGCAGCGGCAGAAATTGGTGATGAATTGGGTTCAGGTACGGATTTTTATACTTCTTACCATGATGCAATTGATCAAGCATATATAAAGGTTGTAGACCGGTATAAGAATGAGAGTGTGTATCATTGTCGAAGGGCTGAGGAGATATTAGGCAGTCCTGACTTGTGGAGTAGAGTGGCACAACTTCAACAACGGGGTGTTCCAGAAGGGCGCAGAGAAGAGATTGCGGCTGGTGAGATGGAGCACGTCAATGCTATCAAGTACCACTGTGAGATATGGAACAGGCATGGGACTCTATACTGTCACAGTGTTGAGGACGGTGTGTTGTGCTGGAGATGGGTTAAACATCAGGTTGTGCATTTAGTATAAGAGTGTGCATTCTATATAAGAGGTAATATGAAAAAGAAACGTAAAAAGGTGGAAAAGACTAGGATCTTTACCAATATGAATATAACTGACCCTGAGACGCCACAAGGGCAGCTATTGCTGAACCTGCACGTCTATGATGAGCATGAGAATGAGCGTTTGCTTACATTCCCCAGTAACTACAACCTAGATGTCGAAGATCCTCTATTCCATGATTGGGCTGATCAGTTTGCAAGTAATCTTGCTGTCCAGGCATGGCTTAAGGACAAGCCAGAAGGCTACCCCATTGCTGAGTTCTTTCTGTACCTGGCGATTAGGCAATTATGTTCAATAAACAAATGGAAGGGTTTTATATCTTTACAACATCATAATCGAGATTTTAGGACTTGGGGATGGGAGCGTATTGGTTTGCTTACCTATCACATTCACAAGGTAAAAAAGAATTTTGCTCACCCAATAATATCAGACATGATAGAGCAAATAGATAAAAGAAACCGTAAATAAAAGGAGTGCAATTATGTACACAAATTATAACAAAGAAGAGGCTAAAAAGATGGCTGAAGAAGCGGAAGAAGCAGACAAAAAAGTAAAGGAGGATATGGCTAGGTATCAAGACGTTACATTTGAAGAGATGCAGCTGTTACTTAGATGTTCAACAAAAGAGATGGCGTATTTGTTCGGGGTTAATGACAGCACTTTTAACAGATGGAAACGTGGAGAGGGTACACCTGAATCTGCTAAACAGCTGTTGTTCTTAATGGCTACATTGTACTATTTAAATGGAAACTTGTTAGCCAGCTGGACCTATGTTAGCAAGGGAATATCAATACCCCGCTAACCCTAGTCTGTGGGCAGCTTAGACTGCCCACAAAGTCTCTTCTCACTGCATCCTATCTAACATCACTCGACAGACTACAAACAGCACTGAGCAGGCGTCTACGGGCCTGTTACGGTCTACGTCTTCCGTTGGGTATTTCCAATATCTCAAGGCTACCAGTTCCAGCAATTGCTGGTGTGTAATCTCTAAGTATTTTGCCAAGTCTTCACTGTAAACAAATTCATCATCTTTAATTTCAATAAGTCTATAAATTAGGTCCATATCCGACATATTAGGATCATGGAATTCTTCATCTATGCTCAATCTTTTGTCTGCCATTTTGGTTGCAAATCGTAGTATATTGCAGTTAATCGCGGTCAGTTGAGAAGTGTTTGACTCCACTACAAACTAGTGTAAAATTACCCTGTACTTGTAACCACATGTTTTAACTCCTTGTGTGTTTGAGGGTGGTTGTGGGCTATAAGGTTACTGCTGCGCCCCCCATTCAGCGTGTCCTCAGCCTTATAGCTTCAACCTCTCAATTTACTCAGTTCAGTCATCATGTTACCGTGTGGGTCACTGTGGTTTTCAAGTCTTCTCTTTTAGAGTTGCATTCCAAGTCTAGAGGGCTACCTCCAGCCCTCATTTTTTTTGGGTCATGTTACGTATCACCTTATGGGCTAGTCTTTCTAGCCCTTTTTTTTGGCAGACTATTCAACAAGGTGTTGTAAATTATTTATAAATCAACTTGTTAGACTTGTCACACTGTCTGTCATGCTATATGACAAGCTTTGGCAGTTGCCAAGTACTTGTCAGCTATTTGCCAAACTCTGCCTAGGTTTAACCTGCAGGTTCAACTAGGTTAAACTTGACAAATATGACTTTAGAAAATGTGAATTTTATGGGCCATAAAATTCTCATTATTCAGACGACACACCTAGTCATCATCACGCGGCCGCTCGAAGGGTATAACATTAGTTTCATCCTCTGACATCTCGCCGCTATATAGCTTTTTCCATAAAGCTACAGCATCATTGTTGTGGCCTACTGTACCGTCATGCCAAATACTGTGCTTTTTACCGTCAATTGATGGTCTGTGGTTTTGGCCGCAACGTATCCAGTTCTTTTGTAATATTTTGCTCATGGGTGTTCTAATTGAGTTTTTTGAATAGCCCTCTATTTCTATATGTTCCATGATTACCGTTGAACTAAATACGTGTGTATATACTCCTCTTGGTTTTTCATGCAATATTGATTCAATTTCTTCTTCTATGTAGTGTTTTGATTGTTGTTCCATGTAAAACATATCATCCGTTTTATAGGGTAAAACTGCATGATTAAAATTATGATAAGGAGTTTGAGATAACAACCATTGTTTGCATGCTCCTGGCTGCTTATCAATTAAAGGCCACAGCATGTCAAAAAACTTATTTTCTCCACCATAGGCATTGTCCTGTTCTGCTATTTGTTCCCTTTTTTGAATGTCACTAAAAATTACCCAGTACCGTCTATCATGATTGCAGTCTATGGGTATCGCATCCTTGTGATTTGTTAAGGCTAGGTAGGATGTTGGGTTCATGCAGTGCTTTGTACCCGTATAGGCTACTCTTATAGAAATCTCTGGGTTTGAAATGTATTGCTTAAACCTTTCAATAGTTTCAAATCGCCTTCTGCCTGGTATGTAAATCTCTTCTACAACGGTTAGTTCTGTCCTGCCGGCCCAGTCCGTCAAGTTATCTTGAATAGAGTCTGTGCTGATTGTTTGCACATTGGCTGAACCTAGTATGGCTTGCATAAATTGCTTAATGAAAGTCTTACCCATTCCTTGAGCACCCTGCAGGACAGGGCAAAATGTTAAACGTTTGCCTGGATTCTTAACAATGTGCTGGAGGATGGTAATGAAAATTTGACGTTTTTTATCATCCTTCAATATCCAACGGAAGAATACATCTAGCAGCTGCGAAACATGCAAATCTGAAGTCTCATTTAATATTGCTCGACTCCATGAGTTCACGTATTGCTTGCCATTGTGCTCACATATCTTACTGCTACCAGGACAGTACATTATTGATTCATACATTTTCCCGTGTTTGATGGATAGCCAATCACTGGCTTGAAGCTTGGGTTTGCCTGTTCTTTTAGATAGTTTGCCCTCTTTGGTGTAGTCTAGACTGCTCCAGCATCTATATTGATGCTCATGGTTAAAGGACTCTTTTGCTATTAGTGAAGGGTTTATTTCTGACAAGTTTATAAATTTTTTATCAAATTTAAGGTAGGCATAATTTTGAAGTAAATCTTTGATGTATTTCGGGTAAACAGGTTGATGATCAACATCCAGTTCTAGCTGCTGCTGACTAGCTTCTGTGTGTACTTTTTGCATCCATCCAGCATTTTGGGCTAACTCAACAACGTAGCGTCCTGTTATGGGCTTGCGCCCTACTGGGTGAGCTTTGATGTTGTTCCATAGTCTTTTGCAGTCTTCATACCCTGTATAGAGTGAGCAGTCATCTTTTTGTGACCATTGGTCGAAAACCTCCAAACCTCTATCATCATCGTGTTGCCAGAAATGCTTCTGGCTGTATGCTCTTCTAACCCATTCAGGATATTCAACCTCTGGGCTGACATGCATCAAGGCATCTATGAACGTTTCAGGTGCCATTGTAAGCGGTGGTTCATAGTACTGATCTATTTCACTATCATTGACTTGGGCTATCCCTTGAATACCGCTGAGATAAGGCCTAGTGGACTGCAACAAGGTGTCTGATTCTGGCTCATACATGTCAGACGTGTAGGGTTTGCCGTCTGTGTAGTGAATGCTTTCGTATTCTGCATCCTTGCAGATGTGAGGCAGATACATCAATTGGTTGGGTATTAGGCTTTCCTTCGAAGGTTTGACATTGAGCCAATGGCAGACGGTTGTGATCCCTCTAATGTAGTCCTGAGTGGGTAACTGGTGGGCATCTACCATCAAACGCACTCTTTTGAACTGTGGAGTAGAACTAAAGGTTGGGAAACAAATATAGTTGATATCACGGTGCTCTAGGTAGACTTCTAGGTACAGTGTGTCATAGACACGCTCTGCATCAAGCGGGTCATCTATGTCAATGATCAACAGTTCTATGTATTTGATGTTGGCAGTGCTGCGGGTACAGTGGTGCTCTGGTGATCTATAGGCGCCAGGCATTATATAGGGGCTGTCTTTGACGTGTTTCTTTTCTTTATCAGGCAGTTCCTTGTAGGCTGTTTGAGTAATACGGGCAATTTTGGGCTGAAGACATGCTCTTGCTAATCGGCTAAAGGATACTGTTTTACGTTCTATCTTATTGCTGTTTTTTGTCCTGCCTATCCAATATTCACGATAGCCCTCTTTTAGTGCTGTACTTTTAACCATTTATGTATGTCTCCCATTTGTGTTATAGGGTACTTCCTTTTACAGTGTGGGGTAATCAATTGGCTGATCTTAACAATGGGTGTTTTATTAAGTCAATACATTCTTTTAGTGGGGACAACAAGGGTTGTTTGTGGCCCTACAAATGTAAAATTTTGTGAATTTAAATCAATTTATTTTAATTAATTGGGTATTTTTAAAAATTGGCCAAAAGGCATAATGATTAGACTCACTCGACAATTAATTATGTATAAAAAAAATGCTGTATAAAAAATGTACAGCGTTTTTCGTGTGCCCCTTAAACCAGGTGTTAGATTTACTGCAGATGAGAATCTTCTCATTTGGATCAATTTTAATTAAATTTAAGTTAAAACCATTAAATAACGGTAAAATTGTATATATTTTAATCAAAATGCAATAAATAAAATTATTTATAGTAGACTAACTCCCTTACTTACCTCACTTTTTTAAAAAAAAAAGAATATTTGACTTTTTATACTTGTTAATCATTCTCATTTGAAACTGATAATGAACGTAAGTGAAGTGTTACACGCATATAGTTTTTCAAAACTAGTTAGGGTCAGTCCATGAGGGGACCACCAAAAAACTAATTTTAATTAAAATAAAAATGAGCAATAAATAAGGGACACTGTTCTGTGATATAATGCACAACCTTGCTGTTGTTATTGGACTGGTGTATAAGAAATGGCGGATATTAGTAACTGGGTGATATCTAAACTAAAGGAGCATGAAGGGTTAAGGTTGAAACCTTACGTAGATGTTACTGGACATTTGACTATCGGATACGGCCGCAATTTGACGGCTAGGGGCATAACTATAAAAGAAGCAGAATATTTATTTTTAAATGATGTGAGAAATGCACAATCAGAGTTGATTGCAAGAATTCCGATCTACAAGAAACTGACAGCTGTAAGACGTGGGATATTGTTAAACATGGCCTACAACATGGGAGTGCCCACCTTGTTAAGCTTCAGGAAGATGTTAGCCGCTTTAGAAAGCCATGACTACGTAGAGGCTGCTAAGCAGATGCTAGACAGTAGGTGGGCCATTCAAGTGGGCTACAGGGCGCGTGAGTTGGCTGAGATGATGGAAACAAACCAGGTTGAGGATAGAGGTACAGGAGCGTAATCAGAAATGAGATGTGACCAATGTTTAACAGTGATGCAGCTTTATCGGAGATTAAGGCTAAGGTGGTTAAGCTTGAAGCAGACCTGGCTGCTCATCAAAGAGCATTTGAGCGGCATGAGTCACGTGATGATGCACGTTTTGCCGGCTTGGTTGATCAAGTAGAGGACTTCAATGTTAGGAACACAGAGCAACATGAAAGCATAAGAGAGGTTTTACTAAAACTACAACTTAGGTTGGCTTGGCTGTGGGGTGTCGGTTTCACATTAGTATCATTGGCTCAGTTACTATCATTTTTCCAAAAGGAGTAAATCATTATGACTGATACAGATGATCTAGTGACTAGGCAACTCGAAGAGCTTGAAGATGCGGCTAACGTATTTAGTTGTAAAGTGCAAAAAGCAATCAAGCAATGCTCCCCTACTTTAGAGGGTAAAATTAAATCTATTTGTAAGATATTGGATGCACAGCTTTTGCTGAATAGACGTTTTAACAAAACATTAAAACCTGTAGAATAGTGAACGCTATCAAATAGCATTACGTTACCAAAGTGCCTCTCTTGAGGGCCGCTATGTCCTAAACAGTGGCCCTTTTTTTATGCTATTATCTGCTCACATCCTGTATCTGTTAGCCTTTTAACCTTTTAAGCATTGCACAATTGCAGATGCAGGGTGTTCCTGCTTGTGAACTATTGGCCGTCGAGATATGCCTATAATTTGTCAAGGGCCTTATGGAGAGTTTGTAGCCCTAAAGTTTAATGATGATTACTTAGGTGTTCCTTCTGGTGTCCCTGTTCATAAGCTTACTATGGAGCAAGAAGAAGTTAGCAACGCATTGCTAAGTATAGGGGACACGGTTGAGGTTAGTGGTGAGCCATATCAGATTAGCAACATCACACATGATGATGAGGAAGGCTTAGCAATACTGGACCTAATGAAATGAAAGTGACTGATACATTGAGGAGAAGATTTGCAGAGGAATACACCCTTTGTCATTCTCCTGGTGTAGCAATGAGAAGAGCTTGCGATAGTGTACCCGATGAGCTTTGCTCATTGTTCGGATCACGCTTACTGAGAGACCCTAGGACAAGAGATTATATTAATCAGATGATGCAGCTTCAATCTGACAGATGTCTTGTCACGCGGGACATGGTGATAGCTGGGCTGCTAAAAGAAGCAAACTATCACGGTGCTGGTGCTACGCATGGGGCTAGAGTGAATGCTTGGACACAGTTAGGTAAAACCCATGAACTGAATTTGTTCAAGGATAACTTAAACATAAAAGGAGAAGACATAACCCCAGTTGTTAATGTCACTATCAACCGTAAACGCAAAGATGGGGACGTCACTATTAGCTGAAAATATTGTATCCATAGATTTCACGCTCCACCCTAAGCAGGGTGACCTGTTTACCTCTATTGCTACTGAGATTCTATTTGGCGGTAGCAGTGGCGGAGGTAAGAGTCACGCTAAAAGGGCCGCAGCAATTATCTGGTGTATGAAGATACCAGGGTTGCAAATTTACCTGTTTAGGAGAACTTTCCCCGATCTATGGCGTAATCACATGGAAGGGCCTACTTCATTCCCCGAAATGCTTGCATCCTTCATCAAAGTGGGTATCTGCAAGCCAAACTATTCCTCTAACAAGCTAAGTTTTCGCAATGGATCAACCATTCACTTGTGCCATTGCCAGTATGAAAAGGACCGTTGGCAGTACCAAGGTGCTGATATTCACGTACTGATGATTGATGAAATCACTCACTTTACAGAAAAAATTTACCGTTTTCTTAGAGGTAGGGTAAGGATGAGTGAGGATATTAAGTTAAGAATTAGCCCCGATCATAGGCAAAGCTTTCCTAGAGTCATTGTATCGGGTAACCCTGGCGGTGTTGGCCACAACTGGGTCCGATTTTCCTGGATAGATCTACTAGAGCCTTACCAAATGGTAAAAATGCCAAAGAAAGAGGGTGGCATGTTACGGCAGTTTATTCCAAGCATGTTAGAGGACAATCCATCTTTGGATACTGAAGAATATGAGGGACAGCTAGAGGGTTTAGGTGATCCTGCCCTTGTTAGGGCAATGAGATGGGGAGATTGGAATATAGTAGCCGGCGGGGCTGTTGATGATGTTTGGGATCCAGATGTTCATGTTATTAAAGCATTTAAAATTCCCACTGCTTGGTATGTTGATAGGACTTTTGACTGGGGATCTAGTAAGCCGTTTGCTGTGTTGTGGTGGGCTGAGTCCGATGGGAGCAGAGTTGAAGTAGGTCCACAAACCTTCTACACTTTTCCTAAAGGTACTCTGTTTCTAATTATGGAGTGGTATGGTTGGAATGGCCGGCCAAATGAAGGTATCAAGCAATCAGATAGTGAAATAGCTAAACAGATTTTAATGTATGACGATGCACTAGGCGGTAATGTACATCCTGGTGCAGCGGACACATCTATTTATGATGTCGATAATAATGGCAGAGCCATTGTAAAAGAGTACGAAGTCAATGGCGTTTATTGGGAAAAGGCAAATAAAAACCCTGGATCTAGAGTAACTGGTTTGCAGATTTTACGCAGTAGGCTCAGAGCAAGCTTACAGACTCCTATGGAGGAACCCGGATTGTTTATTTTTTCTCATTGTCGTCAATTCAATAGAACAGTCCCCACTCTGCCAAGAGATTCTAAGAGAATAGATGATGTAGACACAGAGAGTGAAGATCACGTTTTTGATGCTACACGCTATCGCTTACTGCAGCACGAACACATAGCGCCACAAATCAGACAGATAGGATGGATTCAGTAGAGAGTTAAACCATGGCCGTAACTTATTTGCATAGTGAGTACAACTTAAACCGTGATGATTGGGAACAGTTACGGGACTGTTATGAAGGTTCGAGACAGGTAAAAAGTAAAGGAGAGAACTATTTACCAAAGCCGGAAGGGAAAGACACGCCGGCATACTTCCGCTATTGCCAGAGGGCTATTTTTTACAATGCGGTACGTAAAACGGTAACAGGTGTAAACGGTACTATATTCCGCAAACCTCCTGTTATGGAGTTACCTGAAACTCTTACGTATATGCTTGAGGATGCTGATGGATACGGCACACCACTAGACCAGCTGTCTAAAAAAACTAGTGAAGAAGTCATTTTAATGGGTAGAGCTGGGCTCCTTGTGGATTTTCCAGCTATGCCGGACGGCTTAAACAGGGCCGATGAGATGGCTATAGATGCTAGGCCCATAATAAACGTATATGAGGCTGAGGAAATAACAAACTGGCGCTATGAATTGGTTAACGGAAAGCACACACTCTCCCTTGTTGTGTTGCAGGAGCTTATTTCTGAGTACGGTGAGGATATGTTTGAGACTCAGGAAATAACTCAATACAGGGTGCTAGAGTTGGATAATGATGGCTTTTACAAGGCTAGCATCTGGAGTGCAACGGACAAAGGATACTCCCCGACAGTTATCTTTGAGCCAAGAGGGCCGGACGGTCAACGGTTGGATTTTATTCCTTTTCAGTTTGTGGGATCTAATGACTTAACTGCTGACGTTGATCCTAGTCCCATGCTGGATATTTCAAATTTATCTATCGGCCACTACCGCAACAGTGCTGATTTTGAAGAAGCTCTTTTTCTGACTGGGCAACCTACTCCAGTTATAACGGGCTTATCGGATAAATACATAGATCAGTACTCAGGTAAGCTCATCATAGGCTCACGGTCTGCATGGCTATTGCCTAAAGAGTCCGACGCTAAACTGTTGGAAATTCAGCGTGACCTTAATGTGCTTGATAATGCCATGAGACGCAAAGAGGGCCAGATGATTGCGGTAGGTGCTAAGTTGTTCGAACCTTTGCGCCAAGGTGTCGAGACAGCTGAGGCTATAAGGCTGAGGCAGACAAATGAAAGCTCAGTTATCAGTTCTATTGCTGAAAATGTCTCTAGGGCTTACCAGCTAGCTTTAAATTATTGTGCTATGTGGGTAGGTGAGGAAGATGTTGAGCAAATGACATTTTCGCTTAACAGTGACTTCTTTGCTAAGCGGCTTGAACCCGCTGAACTTAAGGAGCTTACGGCAAGCTGGCACAATGGCGCTATCACACAGCGGGATCTGTTTAATAATTTGGTTGTGGGTGAAATCATCTCATCTGATAAGGACTTTGAACAACATCAAGAAGAATTGCTTGATCAAAAGCCATTATTAGCAGCTAGTAACCTTGACCTTGATGAAGAGGCTGAGGATGAGGATGAGGAGGAGATCAATGTGCAGTGATATCGTGTTAGATCCTGATTATGACCAGGTAATGGAAGACTTAGCAGATTGGCTAGAGGAGCCATCTGATTGGGTTGGCCCTCCTGTAGACTTTAGAGCCAGAGGGTTTATTGAAGACATGGTTGATAGGTATGAGGAAAATAATTATTCAACTAGTAGATTTACGGAGAGGCAGCTAGAGGGAGTGCTAAAGATTTACAGAGCGTTTGATGTGGAGTCTTCAATGGAAATTGTCAGGGATTATGAGCGCGCAGCTAGTAAGAATGACTAGTAAATAAATGGCATCCGCTAATGATCTGCTTAGGGATAGAGCAGTATTACATGCAATACAAACAGGACGGTTTACCAATACTCAAGCTAATGAAGTCCTGAAGTTTCTACGCGGCGTTGATAGGGATCTGGTCAAACGTATTGCGGCTAGAGGAGTTGATGGTACATGGACAACGGAAAGGCTTAACCGTTTGCTAAAGTCCATCAGAAAAGGACAGATAGAGTCTTACAGGGATCTTAGAGACTTATTGAAGAAAGATTTGGCTGAAGTTGTAATATCAGAAATAGACTTTGCAACTAAAGGTCTCGATATTGCTATAGAGGGTCTAGTCCCTGTTACTTCTCCGGCTGCTACTCAAGTTTTATCATCTGCCCTCAACCGTCCATTCGAGGGCCGCAAATTCACAGAATGGTTTAGTGACCTGGCTGCTAATAAGGTAGCTGCTATAGATGCAACTATCCGGCAGGGTGTTGTTGAAGGTGAAACACCTAGGCAGATACAGCAGCGTGTAAGGCAGGTGGCTGGTGTGCAGCAAAGACATGCTCAGACCATTGCTAGAACAGCAACAAACCATACAGTCACGCATAGCAGGGAACTGGTTTATTTGGCTAATGCCGATGTCATCAAAGGCATTCAATGGGTTAGTACACTCGACACACGCACGTCTGAGATATGTCGTAGAAGAGACGGCAAGGTATACCCTATTGCTCAAGGTCCAAGACCACCAGCCCACCCAAATTGTCGGTCTACCACAACCCCGGTGACTAAAAGTTTTAGGCAGCTGGGCATCCCGCTCAAGGAAATAAAACCTACCACTAGAGCCAGCTTAACGGGTCAAGTATCGGAAGTTACTACTTACGGTCCATGGCTACGTAAGCAAAAAGTAGCTATACAAAATGAGGCTTTAGGTGAAAAAAGGGCCATATTGTTCAGAAAGGGAAAACTACCAATAGAGGCTTTTAGCACACCTAGCGGCCGCAAAAAGACACTGATAGAGCTTAGAAGGGATGAAGAGGAAGCATGGCGAAAAGCAGGTTTATCAGATCCAAGAGGTTTTAAATCATGAATAGAATTAAATCGTACAAGACAGCCATCACTATCGGCATTGTGTCCTTGGTAGCTACGTTTGTTGCTTTGGCTTTTAGCGCTGTGGCTAAAGCGGCAGACCAGGAATGTAAGGAGTATGACGATTTTGGGATAACAGTGTGTATTGAGGAAACTGCTCCTGAGCCTGAGCCTGATCCTGATCCTGATCCTGATCCTGATCCTGATCCTGATCCTGATCCTGATCCTGATCCTCAACCTGATCCAGATCCTAAAAAGGATATGTGGGAACCTGGTCATTATTTGCTAAACGGCATCAATGAAGCTCTTAAATACCCTGAGATAAAGGGCGGTATAGCTGACTATTGGTGGAGAGAAATAGAGCCTCAGAAAGGTAAATATAAAACTGCTGAGTTAAAAGCTCAGCTAGAGAGATTTCGCAAAGCCGGCAAAATCTTATTTGTCCGGTTTGATTGGAAAGCTTTCAATACTAGGGCCAGAAAACTCCTATGTGCTCCAGACTATATTTTTAAAATGGATGGTGTTCAGCTTAGATATTACGATGAAGTAGAACGCTTCAAACACAAAGGTCATAAGATTTGGAAGTGCTTAACTAAGGCTCATCTGCCAAAAGTGAAGAAGGAAATAAAGCGGGTTGGTACTGATCTAGCCAAAATGTTCAACAATCATCCCGCCTTTGGTGGTTTTGTGTTCCCTGAGACTGCCGGCGATGGTGGTAGCCCATCGGAACAGGAGCGGTTAGCCACGTGGAAGGAGTTAACAGCACATTGGAATAAAGCCACACCTGGCCACCCTTTGATGGTAAACACTAATTACATCGTCCCATCTTCTAGCATGGGGAAGTTGTTCGAACACTTCCAACAGCATGGGATTATTGCATCTGGCCCTGATCTGATGACTGGTAGAAAATCCACAAGTCAGAAGTTACACCCTAAATACAAGGGCAAAATAGGGCTGTCTGTCGAAAATCAAAGGGCTCCACTTGTTGCTAAGTCACCAGCAAGGGCATGGCAATGGGCGAATAAGGAGCTCGAAGTTGACTATATTTTCTGGACAGGTAACAAGAGAAAAGAGCCTTGGAGATTGAAAGAGGACATCTTACCCGTGATCCGTAAAGCTGGCCCTATAAACTCACCTTGTCCAAAGTCCTTAAATTGTGAATAAGATTTAAGTTTAATTTATGTCCCTAATTTGGTGTATAATTTAGGGACAAGTATCAATTTTGTCTGTCCCTGCGGGATGGAAACTTTAACCTTGAGGGTAAAGTCATGGAAATAGCTGAGCTATTACAGTCTGATGAAGCTAAGAATGCCATTAAAGAGGCAGCGGCCGACCAGGCAACCAAATTAGCAGAAGAGCAGTTTAACAAAGCGGCTAGTGGCCTAAAGAGTAAAAATCAAGAGTTACTTAATGAAGTTAAAAAGCTTAAGCAGTTTAAGTCTGCTGTTGGTGATGACTTTGATCCCGATGAATACAAGGTTTTAAGGGAATCCAAACGCAAAGCGGAAGAGGAGAAAGCTAGACAAGAGGGTAATTGGGAAAAGCTTAAAGAGTCCCTTGTTGAGCAACACCATAAAGAAGTGGAGAAGCTCAACACTGAGATAGCAATGCTAAAGGGATCTGTTGAGCGTTACCTGATAGATAGCCAAATTAGAAGTAAGCTGTCTGAGGCTGGTGCCAATGTCCACCTGATGGAGGGCATTGTTAAGCAGCA
>JAAUYA010097216.1_pt1 | contig 49499 bp, 45 predicted proteins | sample 7278161 | NCBI WGS metagenome assembly JAAUYA01 (sample SAMN14350120, study PRJNA611818) | marine sediment metagenome | isolation source: surface marine sediment (3m) | place: French Polynesia: Moorea | collected 2018-08
ATACTGTGGGCGAATTAAATTAAAGGGTTTCTCAACAGGCAGGATGCCTGTCTCACGAATGGCTAATGGACTATGTTCAGAGCCCGAATTTTTAATTGAACCACGGTATCAGATAGTTCAAGGGGAAATTGATGATTTTCATTCTGTTCCTGAATGTTTATGAAGGCAAATAAAGGCATTTTTACCATAATTTAGATCGCTAAATTTTCCTGAATGGTAAAGACGATCGCCTGTAGGTTGGAGTTGGAGAATAATTGCCTGTAGGCCAAATATTGCTTGATAAAATCAGGCGATCGCCTTTTTAGACCTGAAGCGGTGAGAACCTCTCTCTCACTACTGGTAAAGTGCTTAAATGAAACGGGAGTTTCAAATTCTTGTAAGCACCAAAAATTCAGTGTTTTTCATTCTGTTCACGCAGCAAACATTCTGAATTCTGAATTCTGAATTCTGAATTCTGAATTCTCCATTCTACTTTTCCTCTTTTTGCTGGCCAATGCCCTCGCAGAGAAGCTTATCGCTCTGGTTAACCTTGGGGTTGTATTTCAGGTAATCCCCAACCCAACTACAACCTTGCTCCAGCAAAAAGTCGATATTGAAATTCCACAGCTTCACCGTTTTGTCGAAACTGGCAGTAGCGATGGTTTGGCCGTCGGCACTGAAAGCCACGCCAATGACCGCTTCTTGATGGCCGGTAAGAGTGAGCAGTTTCTCACCTTGGAGATTCCATAGTTTCACCGTTTTGCACATATCTTCATGGTATAAAGTACCCCTAATTTATCAAAAATAATTTTAACAAGATTCGTGCTAAATTCTATGAATTATAGGAGATTGAAAATATTATAGACAGCAGTTGCATCCCAAACAATTAGGGTATACTATACGATAATGGCGCTTATTGAGCACTTGCTATTTTCAGGTAATCAGAGACTGTATTGATGAAAAAGAAACGGAATCTTCCTGCACTGTTGAGTGCTTTGGAACCTTTCCAAAACCTGCCTCTATCTTGGATGCAGAATCGAGAATTTCGGCTCTTTGCTGATACAACTTCTTAGGGAACACGCTTGAATGTGCTCGCTCTCTCGCGCACCAGGGAGTGACCGCAGTATATTAAAAATATCTATATTCAGGTTGACTAGGTAGTGCTATAGTTAATAGTAGATGGTTTACTTTTGATTTTAGGGGTCATTTTCGTGCCATGAAAATCCGTGATAATAGTTAACAGTCTTCTTTGTAATTCTAAAACAGTCCTTGTAGTTTCTTCCGGTAATACCATTTTTTTAAATTAATGATAGATATCAATTTTCTATAAAAGTTTTTAAGCAAAGCTCTTATATTATTTATATCTATCATTTTTTGAAAATTGGCATAAGTACCTGCACGCGCTTACCGAATGAGGGGAGCAGTCAGTTTATTGAGTTGTAGGGGACGATCGCATGCTGAAAGCTACCAGGAACTTCTGGATCGCCTGGAGTTACTTGAGTCTATTGCGGGCATCCGAAAGAGTATTGAGGAGTTTGAACGAGGAGAAGGTATGCCTTTAAAGGAAGCCTGGAAGCAGCTCAGGGAAAAATATGGCTTACCAGATTGAAATCTCGCCTACTGCTATAGCAGATATAGAAGGTATTTTTCTTTGGATAAAGGAAGATTCACCGGAACGTGCTTATCGCGCTTGTAAGAGGATGTTATGAAATTATGTTGACGCTGGAAAATTTTCCCAGGCGTTGTTCACTGGCTCTCGAAATTAAATACATAGGGATTGAGGTGCGTCAACTTCTCTATAAAAAGCAATTTCGCATTTTATTCACTGTGAGCGAAGCAGTGGAGCAACAGGAAGGAATTTTGCAAATTCATCGTGTTCGCCGTGCTTCTCAACAGAGGCTCCAAAGTATAGATCAACTCTTAGGTGATGAACCAGAAACATAAGACTTTGGTTATCGCTAGGTTCATGATCTTTGCCTACTAGATATATTAATAATTGTAAGTTAGGTTAACGGGGAAAAACACCTAATTGTCAATACTTTGATTTAAGCTTTTTGCTTACGAAGTATTGGGCTTTTTCCGCTTCCGATACTTGGCAGCGATCAAGTAATTGTGGTAAAAAATCTACGAGATTTTGACCTGGTTATCAGCAGTAGCGACGCAGTTACGAGACGGGGTTTTGATAGTGCGATCGCGCTTTTATAGAGAATTCCGCTAACTAGATTCGATTTATTCCTGAAAATGTGTTGCATATTGTGACACATTTTGCTAGTCTATTTGTAGGGCTTTTGATTGGGAGGACAACTATGGCTGCCGCTAACGACAACATACATTTTCGATGCGCAAGAGAAGACAAAGAAATAATCGAACAGGCTGCTTCTTTAATGGGAATGACGGTCACTGCATACAGCAGATCTACTTTACTTGAGCGATCGCGACAAGTGATTAAAGATGCTCGCCTGACTCGTTTGTCTAATGCAGATATGGAGCTGTTTGCTGCTATCATCAATGACGATGAGCCTCCTTCAGAGACTCTACGTGCTGCCGCTGAGAAGTATCAGAAAGAAACCCTCAAAGACGGTAATGGAAATTGAGTTGATTGCCGCACACCACGATCGCAAGGGATTCCATTGTGGAAACGCCCAACTCGATCGCTTTCTACAACAATTTGCCAAAAAGCATACTCGGCAAAATATTGGACGTACCTATGTCGCCGTCGAAGCTGTCGGAGCAACAGAAATATTAGGATTCTACACACTTGCTAGCGGCAGTATCGAGAGTGAGATAGTTCCTGCCAATGTACCCAAACATCCAACGCCAGTTGCTCATCTCGGGCGTCTGGCAGTGAGCAGCAACCACCAAGGAAAGGGAATAGGCAGGTTTCTCCTAATGGATGCACTTCATAGAGCTTATCAAGCATCACGTCATATAGCTATGTATGCAGTTGAGGTTATTGCTAAAGATGACACGGCTAAAAACTTTTATCTTAAGTATGATTTTAAAGAACTAAAGGATGATAAACTTCACCTGTATTTGTCAATGAAAAAAATTAACCAGTTATTTCAATAAAATTTGGACAGAGCACTAGTGGTGGAATGCAGAATAAAAAAGCTTGAATTTTTGGTACTTTTATCAATTTTTAACCCCCGTTTTATTTACGCCCTTTACCACTAGTCAAAAAGTCTCGACTTAATTCGCCACCAGCCAACGCGAATAATATTAAGTTCGATAAAAAGCGTGATAAAAAAGTAGGTTGGGTGAAACGAAGTGAAACCCAACACCAGCCCTCATCTTTGTTGGGGATCGCCCTTTTAGAGAGAATTCTGCTTGCAGGAGTGACAAGTACCCTCCAATATTTTGACTCAATTTAACCCAAAAGCTTGCTGAAAATAGCGATCGCCAACCAACAAAGAACCTTCCGTCCACTCCTCAAAAGCTAACTGGGCTGCTGTTTCTACCCCAGTGGTGATATCGCGATCCGAGCGACCGACCAGAACTTGAGCATAAGTGTGTAAGTCAACATCTTCATCTAACACCCAATCCGAGTGAATTTTAACACGTAATATTTGCAGTATCTCTTGCATTATCGATTTTAAAGATATAATACTACGAGAAGAGACTCTCAATAAGTTGGTTCAATCGCCTTTTAAATTGTAGTTGTAATTTTGAGAAGTCTAGTTAATGTGGATGAGGAGGTTTCAGTGAATAATCGCCAACAGTTAGTAGATACTGTAGATACTGTGGATATTGTAGTCATTGCTGCTCTAAAAGATGAGTTAGACTTTCTTTTTGCTAAAAAGGAGATTAATTGGGGCGAATGGATTGATTTAAACCATCTTTCATGTAAAATTGGAGCTTTATCGTGGTCAGATTCGGCACAACCTCTCAAAATTGCTGCGACATATGCCGAAGGAATAGGATTAGTAGATACTGCTATACTTGCCACAAATGCGATTTTAAGCTGGCAGCAAAAGCCCAAGCTGGTAGCGATGATTGGTATATGTGGAGGACTAAAGAAATCAAGTATTCACTTTGGTGATATTGTTGTACCAGAATTAACATACCTTTATCAGTTTGGCTCTTATGAAAACGGACAAATTAAGTCAAGATTAAAGACAGCAGAAGTAAATAGGCAAACTAAGTTAATAACGCGGATGAAAAACATTTTAAATGAGACTAAACTTAAGAAAATTCATAAGTCTGCTTGGGATCTCCGTTTTAATGGTGAGATGAATGTTCCCGATCCAAAAGATTCAAACCTTAAGATTCACTTTGGACCAATGGGAGCAGCAGACTTGGTAGTTAAAGATGACCAAAAAATTGAAGAAGCAAAAGAGGTTGAAGAAAAAGTTGTCGCTGTAGACATGGAAAGTTACGCAGTCTTAAGAACAGCTAATGACTTTGGTATTGATGCGATTGTAATTAAATCAGTCAGTGATCTTTGTGGGGGCAAGAATGATGATTTTAGAAAGTATGCTAAATTTACAGCCACTGAAGCCTTCTATCTATTGGTCAAAGATCTTGCTCGAGGAAATTATTTTGAACGCTATGAAGAAATACTGCAACAGCAGTTAGCAGTTAAGGACCAGAGAATTACCCAGTTAGAAGAACTGTTTAAAACTTTACTCAAAGGTGCAACAGGCGTTGACTACACTAAACTTCACGATCATTTAGCAGCAGGAGAATGGAAGGCAGCTGATCAAGAAACAGCAGACAGAATGCTGGAAGTAGCCAACCGAGTAAAAGTAAATGACAAATGGTTGAGGCAAGAAGATATTGACAACTTTCCTTGTGAAGATTTACGCACCATAGACCAACTTTGGGTTCATTATAGTAATGGCCATTTTGGGTTCTCTGTGCAGAAAAATATCTATATTGGTCTGGGTGGCAAAAGAGACGATGATCAAATAAACCATGATCAAATATGGAAAGAGTTCAAAGAGCGAGTAGGTTGGGCAGATTTTCCAAATAAATTCTCTTTTCCGGAATACGATAATACTTCTGTAATTGTGGATAGAGATAAAGGATTTCTCCCGTGTGCTGGTCGCGTCGTGTGTACTTCGACATGGGGTGGTTTAAGGATACTCTACTTTCGCGTACAGACTTGTAGACTTTAGGGTATAAAGGTTAGGGTAATTTGTCAAGACTCAGATTTGAGCTTTTTCCCCACGAACTAATAGGCTTTTTCTGAATTCAATACCTGACACAGTTCAGTCATCAGTCATCAGTTTTTGGATAATCTTTTTACCTAGCTGTGCGATCGCGCTTTTACAGAGAATTATGCTTGCAGGGGTGACACTCAATTCAACCCAAAAGCTTGGCGGAAGTGACGATCGCCAACCAACAAAGAGCCTTCCGCCCACTCGTCAAAAGCTAACTGGGCTGCGGTTTCTACCCCAGTAGCAATATCGCGACCCGAGCGACCGACCAGAACTTGAGCATATGCTTGTAAGTCAACATCTCCATCTAGCAACCAATCCGAGTGAATTTTGACCCGTAAAAGTTGCAATATCTCTGCTACTCCTGGTAGAGGAATAGCAATCTCTCGTTGCAAGCGAGATAGCACCGCCGCATCGATATTGTCAGTATAGTTAGTTGCACCTAAGACGAACACATAACCTGCCTGAGTGCGAACCCCATCTACTTCCTGGAGAAATTGATTGACTAGATTTTGGTTCTCCAGATCCGCACCAGTACTACCCAAATTGCCTCGGTTGGGAAATAGAGACTCGATCTCATCGAAGAAGAGAATCGCTGGAGCCTGCTGGCGAGCCTGCTTGAAGGCATCGGCGAGATTGCGAGAACTCTGCCCTACCCATTTGCTCCTGATGTCCGCTGGTGCATAGCTTTTGAAGTATAGTCCCGATACAGAAGCCATCACCCTAGCAATTTGAGTTTTACCCGTTCCTGGCTGCCCACAGAGTAGCGCTCCCTTGGGGGGCTTAATCCCTGGAGGCAAGTGGGCGTAGTTAGCAACTAATTTGACTAGACGCTGGAGTTCACCTTTAATCTGAGCTGGCAAGATCACGTCATCCCAAGTTAACTCTCCTTGAGGAGACTTCGCCTCCAGTACGGCGCGAAAATCCTCCGTAGTGATTACTAGGGATTGGTTGGGAGGAAGGCGATCGCTAGCATATTGACCTACTTCGCTGACCACTTGCCGAATATCCCGACCCGATTTCCCCTGTAGCAGTCGAGCAATCTGTTGCCAATCAAAATCGGCAGCAATCTCCATCTCGCCAGCAAACAAGCGCAACATTGATACTCGTTCTGGTTGTGCGGGGAGAGAAATTTCCACTATTTTATTGAGACGGGAGCGCACCGCATCGTCTACTCGTTCTACGTAGTTAGTCGCCCCGACCACAAATACTCCTGTTGCTCCGCCGCGAAAACCGTCCAGTTCTTGCAAAAATTGATTAATCAGTTCAATCTCGTACTGGGAGACATTACCTTCTCGCTGGGGCAAGAGGGCATCGATCTCATCGATAAACAGGATAGTAGGAGCTTCCCGCCTGGCTCGTTCAAAGAGCTGAGTCAGTTTTTTGCTAGCTTCTCCTACATATTGGGAGCGCAGCTCGGCGATGGACAAGTCGATAAAGCTACAGCCAGCAGCTTTAGCCAGCACTCTCGCTACTTGGGTTTTACCCGTTCCAGGAGGCCCGTAAAGCAGCATTCCTTTAGAGGGGGTCACTCCCCGAATCGGATCGCGGAAAAACTTGAGAAAGCGTTCTACAGTAGTCTGGAGAGTTTGCTTGAGTTCTGGAGAGAGAATTAATTCATCCCAGGCTGATTCGTCAATTTCTACTGGCGGGAGTAGAGCTCGTTCAAAATCAGCGCGAGTGAGGATTACTTGCTCGCTCGACCAGCCTTGCCTCTGGATATAGGCTTGTCCAACCCTAGTTAATACTCCCTGGATATCCCGCCCCGATTTCCCTTCTAGTAGGCGGCTAATGGCTTCTAGATCTACTTCGGCAGCTAGCTGCCAGTTTTTTTGTTCCAAGGCACGCTCTAGCATGACGTGCCGTTCTCTTACCCCAGGCAAGGGAACTTCTAGGGTCTGCTGCAAGCGGGAAATTACTGCTGTATCGACGGTATCGGCGCGGTTGGTTGCTCCCAGGAGGAAAATCCCTGCTGCCGAGTGAGCCGCCCCATCTACCTGTTGCAAAAATTCGTTGACCAGTTCCACTTCGGGGTTGTTACCACTACTTTCCCGACGGGGGAAAAGGGAATCAATCTCGTCAAAAAAGAGAATGCAGGGGGAGCGATCGCGGGCATCGGCAAAAATAGCCTGTAAATTCTGCAAACTGCCCCCTTGATAGGGACTTTTCACCTCACTGGGGGCGATCGCCCGAAAATACCAACCCGCTTTGGCTGCTAGGTAGCGAGCAATCTGGGTTTTTCCGGTTCCAGGCAACCCCGTTAGCAGCATTCCCTTAGGCAGAGGCAGCCCCAAACTCAGAGCTTGGGGTAAGTTTTTCAGAGTCCCCAGGGTTTGCTCTACCCGTTCCATAACCGGGGGCGGCAGAATTAGATCTGGTATGTTGCTATTATCCCCCGTCCATAAAATAGCTTGTTGGAAATGCTCTAGGACAATCTCACCGGCAGAACTATCTTGACAAGCGAGGTGATAGGCTTCCTCTACTTTTGCCTTGATGGCGCGACCTGATTTCCCTGTCAGGAGTAGGGCAACAGCTTGCCAATCTAGGTCGGCAGCTACAGGACGTTCACCGACAAATAGTTTGAGTAACTCGATGCGCTCTGGTAGTTCTGGCAGGGGAATGGCCATGCTTTTAGATAAGCGCGAACGGACGGCAGCATCCACCTGTTCCGCTCTGTTGGTAGCTCCGACGATAAAAATACCCCGCCCGCTGTTGTTAACTCCGTCTACCTCCTGGAGAAATTGATTGACCAGTTCAATCTCGTGTTGGGCGCTTTGTTGATCGCGGCAGGGAAACAGACCGTCAATTTCGTCAAAAAAGAGAATGGTGGGGGCGCCTCTACGAGCTTGGGCAAAAATTCGGGCTAACTTGCGGTTGCTCTCTCCCACAAATTTGTCCCGAATGTCTCCAGCATTTACCCCTTGGAACTGAATGCCCCCTAAGCGTGCCATAGCTCTGGCAATCTCCGTCTTTCCCGTTCCAGGAGGCCCAGACAGCAACAATCCTGCTGGGGGAGTAAGGCGGGGATCGGCAAAAGCTTTGAGAAATTGTGCTAGAGTTCTGGTCAGTTCTGCTGTTAATCGCTGAGGTAAAATTACCCCTGTGAGCTCGCCAGTGATTTTCGGGACTAAAACTGAGTCGAAGTTCTCTCGGCGCAAGCTCAGAGACGAGGGTGGTAATTCTGCGACTACGCGAGTAGCGATCGCTTCAATCTCCCTTCCCGATTTGCCAGCTAGGAGTTGGGCGTAGTAGTCCAAATCTACATCTGAACCCAGTTCTAGAGGTTGTTTTTGGCTCTGGGTGGTGAAATATTTGAGCATCTGGGCTCTTTGTTCTACATCTGGCAGAGGCAGGGCAATTGACTCTGAAAATCGGGATAATACTGACGGATCGACTTGTTCTGGTCGGTTAGTGGTAGCTACAATTATCACTCCTGCTGATTGGGAGAGGCGATCGAACTCTTGCAGAAATTGGTTAACCACCTCTACAGTAGTCGGATCGCCCGATTCTTCATCTCGTCTGGGCAAAATTCCATCTATTTCGTCCAAAAATAGCACTGCTGGAGCTAAGGCTCGGGCATCGGCAAAGATTCCCTGCAAATTTTGCACGCTTTGACCTACTAGGGGACTTTTGAGCTTGCCAGGAGTCACGGCTATCAGCTCGCAATTAGCATCCTGGGCAAACAGCTTGGCAATTTTCGTTTTTCCCGTACCGGGAGCGCCAGTGAAGAGAATGCCTTGGGGTACTTCTGGTAGTTGGCTACCTTGTACGCATAAGTCGTCTGGTTTGCGGCTGAGGCTATTTCGCCCCCTAAATCCCCCAATCCTCCTTCCGTCCCCCTTAATCCCCCCCCTGCCCCCCTTTTGAAGGGGGGAGCCAGAGGATGCTTCGCTTTTGATTGGTTTGGGGAAACCAGAGGATGCTTCGCTGTTTGTTTGTTCGGGGAAGCCAGTAGATGCTTCGCTATTGGTTTGTCTGGAGGACTCTTTCGGAGTTTTCCCCCCCAGAATTGGGGGGCTAGGGGGGCATAATTCATTATTTTGAGGTTGATCGAGAGATGTGTGTACACGGTAGGGTAGTTGGGGAGCTGACAGATCCCATTCCCGCAAACTCTTTGCCCACTGCTGAATAGGTTGGAGAATGGTTTCTGAGAGGAAAAACCCCTGCCAAATTACTTCAGAAGACGGTGGTAGAAATGGTTCAAAGTTCTGCCATTCTAAACGAGTCGCTCCGGTTTCGTATCGATATCCCTCGGCATTCTTGACAATTTGCTCAATTTCACTGCCGTCAATCCGACCAAACCGTTGGGCTAGGGCTGTCAAATTTAACTCCACAGCCAAAGGGGTACCTGTTTGATGGAGGTATTTCTCCAAAATAGCCACCCGACCGTGGAGATCGGGCTTGGGAAGGGGCAGAATAAAGCTAAAGACTCCGCCAGGCTGCTGTACTTCCTGGGGGAGAAGATCTAAATTACTGACTGAAGCGAGGATAATAATTTTACGCTCCTGCTCCAAATTCCACTGCCAGTATTTTTCTACATTGCCATCTAATCTTTCTTTTAACTTGCGGGCTTTTTCTGTCTCTGAGGCCAAATCTGCTATGCCCAGACTGCCCCAAAGCCGATTCCACCAAGTTGTCTGTCCGGTGTTGCTCTGCTTAAATTCCTGGGCTCGTTGCAGGTAGCGGTAGAAAGTATCAAAATTCTGTAGTAGGAGAACAGCAGGGGAGTGTTTACTACATTCTCGCCACCACTTATGGATGAATTTACCAGCTTGGTAAAGATTATTCGCCTTGCCTAAATCCCGACTGATGAAGTTGAAAGTTTCGCCCCGCTCTTCACTCAAGCGATCGGCTAAACAACGGCCCAAAAAGCGCTTGCCTCGACCTTCCCTAGCTAGCAGCAGAATTCCTTGCACGGGTTGATTGAGGTCAGCATCTAGAATCAAGTCGGCGTAGCGTTTGAGCTGGGCTCTCACCTCGGAGTGACCGCGAAAGTCCTCCCAGTTGAAGGGTGGGGTAGGGGGTGGAGTTGGATAGTAAATGTCTTCCTCGTTGGCTGCGGCGATCGCCTGAGGCTGGGGAAGGAGGCGGAGCATTACCCCTGATTCGGTGCCTAAACGAAACCACTGCTGGGGATGGAGTCGCTGTTCCTGAATCGGTTGGTCTTGAACGTAGGTTCCGTAGGTACTGTTGCAGTCTCGCAAACACCAAGCTTCTCCATCCCAAAAAAGTTCGGCGTGCCTGCGGGAAACACCGGCAAGGTTGAAGCGAATATCACGATCGGGATTACGACCGAGTCTATAGACCCGATCTTGGTGCAGCAGCCAAGTTCTTCCAGATTCCTGCTCTTCCAAGAACATAAACACCTTCAGCTCTAGATTACTACTTTCGATTAATGATAAAGGATGCGGTGGAACCCTCTGGGATAGGTCGGTTGTTAATATTGCCGATGCCAGCTACATTTGCTTCCAGGGTAATACCCCCTCGACCGTCTTTTACACCGACAATATCAACCCGATTCTGACCGGGTTCTAGGTCGACCATAAATACTTTACCGCGATTGAGAATCAACTGATTACTGGCATAAACCTTGCCATTGACGATTAAGGTGACATAGTCTCCATCTTCGTCCACGTTATCCCGCAGTTGTATAGCTACAGTGGAAGCATTAACTGTCAGATTGCGAAAGCCATAATTATTTCTGAGTGTATTACTGCTTCTATTTACTACTACTGTTCTGGAGGATTGAACAGTCTTGGGTTGTATCTGCGGGACATTTACTTGCGGAATTTTGACGTTCAGGTAGGGATCTTGAGCTGGCGACTGAGCTTGAGTGTTAGTAGTTTTGGGCTTGGGTTGGGATGCTGAGCGTGATTTGACCTTGTTCTCATTGGCGGTAGCTGAGCTGTGTTTCACTGGAGTTTGAGCTTGACTCACTGGCTTAGACTTAGGGGGAGTAGCTGGGCTATGTTGAACTGGAGTTTGAGCTTGACTCACTGGCTTAGACTTGGGGACAATAGCTTGGGCAGGAGGAACAGATTGAGATTCTGGAGGTAAAGCAGTTACTGGGAGTGGTCCTAGAACCATTAGTGGGGGTGGTGGTGGTAGGGAAGCTACAGGAGCCGAAGCAGGAAGTTGAGATACTGATGCTACCTTGGCAGCAAATTGCTTCTGCTCAGTTTGACGCTGTTGCTGTTGCCATTGCTTAATTTGCTTTTGGGCTTCTGGGCGAGCTTTGGTTTTCTCAGGTACTAACTTGGCTAGGGCGATCGCCTCGGTTAACTCGCCTCCGCTAGCTTTAGTTTTAGCCTCTTGCAGGATTTGTTGCGACCAAATTGCTGACAAAGATTGAGCTTGGGAGCTAACCGAGGTATTCGAGGGTAACTTTTTGGCGATGGCGATCGCTTGGGCTAGTTGTTGGGGTTGACCTTGATTGGCTAATAGTTTAGCTTGCTCCAATAACATTTGCTCTTGTTGTTCGCGATCGTCACTGGAAATGGCTCCAGGAGCAGTGCTAGTAGGGCTGGTTGGTTCAGCAACAGCAGTAGAGGTAGAAGCAGTGGTAGATGCAATTTCTTCCTTGATTGGCGTTTTTAGTTGCGACCCGACTACAACAGCAGTAACTGCTATCAATCCAGCGGCTAAAATTCCAGGAATCAACCAATTATTTGATTTTTGGGGAATAGTGTCGAAATTTTCCGAACTAATGAGGCGATTTTGCCTTTTTTTAGCCGTATTAGCTCGATCTAGCTGTTTGGGATACTCCATAACTAGACCTTGCCTTCTTTGTTGACCTATGGTTTCAAACTCGTCTCTGTCCACCTTACTTTGCCTCCAAATTACTACTGAGATGTCTGGGGTTCTGCTTTTACTGCACAGGCAACTTCCAAAGCCGCTGCATTTCCCAGATAATAAAATGGGAACTCTGGATCTATAGTAACCTCTTTCTCATAGGGAATACTTGTTGGAACTAGGAGTCGCATTTGGTATTTTCCTGGGGGAAAGTTGCTGCCATCAGCCAGAGATTTAACCCAAATAAAGCCCTTGATGTCATCGTTGGCTCGTGCCAGCAGCTTACTATCTCGCCAGATCTCCAGGGTGGAGTCTCCAGCAAGGGTTGTTTCTGGATAATAGAACCTAGCTGCAAAGCCACGATCCGGTACTGGTAAATTTAGGTCGCTTTTGAGATAATTGGGACACTGGGGAACTTGAGGCTCCTGTTTATCTTGAGATAAGTTGAGGTATTTAGGCCAAAGGACAAAATAAATCCCAGCCACTACTGCGGCTAGCAAAGTTACTCCCCCACCGAGCAGATACCAACTTTTATTTCTGCTTCTGGGCTTGGCCGATGTTTTAGATGGTAAGGAAGAAACTAACGTTGTATTCAGTGCCATTGGTGCTGACTCAAACTTGAGAGCATCGCAGGCATCTATTAACTGACATCCTTCCGTTTTCAACATTTCCTTCAGTAATCCCTCTATCTTCTGAGAAAAACCTAAATTTTCTACTGACCAAGACTGATTCCAAGGAGGATTTGTTCCCAAACGTAAAGCGATAATTGTTTTGGCTAGGGCATAGAGATCCCAAGCAAAAGTAGCTGGAGCCAAGCCATCCCGCTGTTCTGGATGCGCGTAGCCAGGGGTATAAATTTGAGTATAACCTAGCTTGGTGTCGTTATTTCCAAGGTTTGTTTCTAGCGCATCAAGAGCACTGAGATCGCAAGCCGAACCAAAATCGACAATTACCGTCGAGTTATCACTATGGCGGCGCATGAGATTGCTCGGCTTAATGTCCCGATGCACGATTTTAGCTCGATGAAGCTCCGCTAAACCCTCCAGAACTTCCAGAAAAATCTTCTCAATCTCAGCAATACTCAAGGGAGAGTTTTTACCATCTAAGTAATCAGAGTAGTTGCTCCCATCGATAAATTCCTGAACTAAATAGAGTTGGCCATCGTTTTCAAACAAGCAATAAGCTTTGGGAATAGTGGAATGGTTCAGTTTTTCGAGTATTGCAGCAGTGCGTTTGAAGGTACGCTGCCTCAACTTCCTTTCCTCACTATCTCCCTGGACTATTAACTCTAGCAGCGCTCTTTTAGGTTGACGAATATCGAGAATATTTTTAGCTGCATAAACTCGAGCAAAACTACCTTGCCCAATCAGCTGTTCTATTTGATAATCAGCTATTCTTGTTAGGGGAGATAAAGCTTGGTTCATGTCAGTTTATGATTTAAGATAACAGATTATTTAACATTATGTCGGCAGAATTACCCCTGCGTAGCACGGCGTTGCCCGCCCCGTCTTTACGGTGGGGATGAATGCCAACCTTCAAAAATAAATGTGCGTAGGACTCTACTTCTACCCAGTCTATTATACTATTAATGTCTCCCGTGAGGCGGTTAGGAAGCGATCGCCCTGGGAGGTTAGTGCGATCGCCTAAGTTTTTAGAGATACCAAAAAGTAAGCTTCAACCTCTGTAAGTGTTACCATCAAGATCAATTCATTAACAGGAGAAGGCTTGAAGCCATATTGTTCGTAAAAGAGTTTCGCCTTTTGGTTGAGAGCGTGTACTAAAATAACTCTAATTCCCGCTATTTCTGAAACTTGCAAAGTCCTTTTGACGGCATCTTGCAGTAAGCCAGTACCAATGGAGCGTTTTTGGTGATTAAGAGCAACGGCGATTCGCCCTAAAACCATAGCAGGTATGGGATTAGGCATATTCCTCTTGATTTTGCCGAGAGCTAATTCATGAAACACACAGCCAGTGGCCAAACTATAATATCCAACTACTTCATTTCCGTATGTGACAACATAAGTACGGGAGGCTCCAGTTTTTTCGTTCTCTAAAGCACGTCTTTTGAGCCAATCATTTAAGGTGGGTTCACCGCCATCAAAGTTTTGGATATCGTGTTCTGGCTTGATAGGAGTTGGGGGATTGTATTTCATGACCAAGGAGTTTTCGCGGCAAGCAACTTAGCCAGTTTTTCATTTTGGGGAGGAGGATTATCAAGAGCCTCGTTGAAGGCTTTCCACTGCTCGGGTGAGAGCGCAAAAACTGTTTGCTCTAGTAAAACTTCTTCTGCTGCCCGTCGAGCAGCGTCCAGGATGAAAGCACTACGGGTTAAACCAGCTCTATTGGCAGCCAGATCTATTAAACTGCGCTCACTGGGATCTATTCTTATTTTGAGTGTCTCTGTTTTCTTTCCTGGTTTAGTTTCTTGTCTTACTGCCATGTTAGTTCCTGTTATAAGTTCTTGTGCGTAATGGGAGGGGACATTAAGACCCCTATACTATCAATCTACCAAATTTTGTACCTACATTGTAGCCACTTAATTGAGCTGGTTTTAAACAGCTATTCTCTGTTACTTACAGACTCTGGTAATAGCCTGAAATCTTATGTCTTAAAGAGCGATCGCTCTTGGATAACTGGGTGCAGTCAAAAGTAGTTGGAAGCCGACCCTCAACCGAAGGTAGGGTAGGATAGTTCAGAGGCGTACACCTACGCAAAGGTTCAGGTACGGAGGAAATAGCTGTCATTGTCTAAAAAAAGTTTATCGTAAGTTGGCACATTTTCAGCTAATTTTCGTCAATTAGAGATCAAGATAAAATTTTTTGATTTATTTACCCGTTAACGAAGCAACCGTGATGACCAATTCAATTTCTCCTCAATCTTGTCGATCGCTATCTCTTAAGAATGACAGTTCCCTAAGCAAATGGAAAAGCTTGTCTCTTAAAGCAGTTCTATTTTTCCTAACTGCTTCGGCTGTCCTCTCTCCTGGATTTTTAGTCAGAGCCGAGATAATTATCGGTATTATTCAAAATTATAATTCTCAAAGCAAACAAGCCACTATTAACTTAGGTAAAAAAAACGGTGTCGGCAAATACGATCGCGGCAAAATCGAATTAACCAGCCTCGATAGTCCCAATGTCAGATTTATTGGTGCCAACATTGTCGTGGTTAGCGTAAAGGAAAATTCTGCAATTGTCAGCGTTCGAGAAGCCCCAGGAGTACAAGTACCCGTCAAGGCAGGGTCGAGGGTGACATTGAATACTGGCTCAGGTTTAGCTAGACGGCAAGAAGAAGCTAAACTTCTTGCTGCTCAACAAGCTGAAAAAGCCCGTCGCCAACGGCAACTCGAACAAGCCCGTGCCGAACAAGCTCGCCGTCAACGACAGCAAGAACAAGCCCGTGCCGAACAAGCCCGCCGTCAACGACAGCAAGAACAAGCCCGTCGCCAACGGCAGCAAGAACAAGCCCGTGCCGAACAAGCCCGTCGCCAACGACAGCAAGAACAAGCCCGTGCCGAACAAGCTCGCCGCCAACAACAGCAAGAACAAGCCCAGGCTGAACAAGCTCGCCGCCAACAACAGCAAGAACAAGCCCGTGCCGAACAAGCTCGCCGCCAGCAACAACAAGAACAAGCCCAGGCTGAACAAGCTCGCCGCCAGCAACAACAAGAACAAGCCCGTGCCGAAGAAGCTCGCCGCCAGCAACAGCAAGAACAAGCCCGTGTCGAACAAGCTCGCCGCCAGCAACAGCAAGAACAAGCTAATCCTCCTACTCAGCAAGAACCAGACGCTATTAGCCTAGCCGAAGCCAGAGATTTGTGGAGAACTAGCTCTCTAGGAGATCTTCAAGGCAGTCCTGTTTCTGACTTACCTTCAGACTACCTAAAAGCTTATATAGCAGCTCGCAGTCAACCTTCTCCAGAAACTTACTACCAGTTTGCCCAAGTTTTAATTGATTATGAAATTTCAGATAAAGCTTTGATGTGGTTGAAAGAAACTCAGTCACGTTTTCCTCTCACTAAAGCTGTGAATAATTTTTATCGAGCAGTTGCCCTAATCGCAAGTGGGAATATCCAAGAGGGGCAAAATCTTCTCGAGACCTCTGGTATGCCCGATAATCAGCTAACGGAAGAACTTCGAAGTTACATCTATACGCAAAAAGGTTTGTGGGACAAAGTATTTTCTTTGTCAAAAACAAGCAAGTCGGCAATTACTCATAACAACTACTTAATTGCTTTATATTGTACCCGGCCACCTGCACTTAATCGAGATACCAGTTTAAGTACGAGTAATTGTCCTTTCGGTAATGCACTCTCTTTTCAGCCGCAAAACTATGAAGATATAAATACTCTGCGAACGATTAGTCAACAGTCTGTGGCTATGTATCCTACTAATCCATACATTCTGAATACACTCGGCTTTCTGGCTCTCCAATCTGAAGATTATAACCGTGCTTACGGCTACTATCAACAACTTGCCCAACTGCTGGATAAATATGACTCTACACCACCTCGCCTTCAGTTACTCAAGGCAAACGCTATTAATTACGTGAATAACTACAATCAAAATTATGAATTCCTGGCTAGGCGCAGTCAAAATTTAGACTTGCTGCGTTCCCGGCAAGACTCCCTGAGCGGTTTTATCATTTTGGATGGAGTTGAAGGTATTGTTAGAACAGTTCACAGGGGTGCAAGTACTTACGGTATTGTTCGAGAAGTCTTAGGTGCGCTCATAGGTTTGGGACAATCAAACATGCAAGCCGATCGCATCGCTGATGAGCGCAATTCACTTCTAGACCAAATGCGGCTTACGTTTACGCGGGATATCAACCTGGTGCCAGCACGCCCTGAGTTAGAGGCAAAATCTCTATTAAAATTGGCTTCCAGTAAAGTTGACCGACAGCTTTTTCTCTACGACAATTTCTGGAATTTAAAGAATGGGGAACCCCCTCAGAGGAGATAAGAGTGAAGGCTTCTGTATTAGTTATTCCTGTTGAGGTGATTTCTAGGAGAAACAGTACCGGCTAAGCTGGTTGAATAACTTGAGTTCGATGAGGAAAAAGTAGACAAAAAACAAGCTGAGACTTACACTTGACAATGCTATTTCTCAAGATTATCTCAGCCATGACTATTATTTGATCTCGACTTGACTTAACCCAGATCTTTTGTGATGGGGAAAAACTCCATCGCATGGGATTACGGGTTCAAGTTACATCTAATTATCAATGATAGAGGCGAGTTATGAGCACGATCGCTTACTGTTGCTAACAGCGATGACAGAAAGCCTTTGCCTGACTTAACTGAGGGTTTGAGCGGTAAGTTGTTTGGCGATAAAGGTTATGTCTCTCAATCTCTAGAGAGAAGAACTTTATCAAAATTGTTAATCAATTCTGTAGCGATCGCCTCTACGGAGTCGCCAGTATCTATAAGAAAGAATTATACCTATTTCCACTGTAAAATGTAAGTTAAATACATCCAAGCTAGAATATCCGTTAATGGGGTGGACTGAGTTCAATCTTAACCTCAAGGTCAGAGAAACAAGCTGTAAGAACGAGTTTTCCGCCCATAGCTTCAACAACTTCACGCAAGTGACTCACATACATATCATCACGGTTTTCAAGCCTAGAAATCGCCGGTTGTTTGATATTAAGTCGTTTTGCCAGTTCATCTTGGGAAAGCTCCAGGGCTTGGCGCAATTCGCTTAATGCCATTTCCTTTTTGTATTCTCTTACTTTGGCAGCAACACGATCTTTGCGTGCTTGTGGCCAGTCTCTGGTAAGCTCAGAAATTTTGTGCCGTCCGCTCATATCAAACCTTCCTCCTTTAATTCCTTCAAGTGTTCATCATAAAGTTTGTCAGCTTTTGGGATGTAGGTTTCATAAAATCGGTCGTTGCCTGTTTTGTCTCCTCCAATCAGCAAAATTGCTGTTCTTCTTGGATCAAAGGCATAGAACACCCTCAGAGGATTTCCTCCACTCTGTACGCGCAATTCCCGCATATGGTCATGGCGCGAATTTTTAATCCCTGAAGAATAAGGAAAAGGTAATCTGGGTCCTTCTTCTACTAGCAATTGTACAATGGCTCTCACATCCTCTTGCTGTGTTTCAGAAAGGTTTTCCCACCAGTCACCGAATTCATCCGTGTACTCTACTTCCCAATTCATAAATTTTATTACATTCTTGTAATAATTTTAACTTAAGTTGCTTCTTTTTGGAATATAGATTTCTGCTGATATAGCAATCCTAAACGAGTTGTGCCGATAGAGATGCCTGAAAGCCTTGCCCACTAAGGATCGTTACTGGACGAATCATATAGGATTGCTATAGTACAGCAATTGAATTGGCTTACCAATATCGGCAAATTTCACCATCCGCTCTTAGAACTGCGTCCGCACACCACTACTTTCAGGACCATTGTCAACTTTGAGTTGAATCAGTTCGCAGTGTTGTTGCTCTTGGTTCGTTAGGTTATCCCACCTCGGAAATCACCTGAGAGGAAATCACTGTACCAGCTTTACCTGCTAAGATGGCCTGAGCATCTTCTAATTTCCCAATTCCTGCGAAACCTCCTGTGGCTTCTACAAAGCGACAGGCTGCTTCTACTTTCGGAGCCATGGAACCAGGGGCAAAATGATAAGTTCTTAATTGAGAAGGGGTAATATAACGCAAAGGTCTAGCAGAAGCTAAACCCCAATTGAGATAGACAGCGTCTACATCGGTTAATAGCAATAAAGCATCTGCTGACAATAATTGAGCTAATAGAGAGGCTGCTTTATCTTTATCAATTACTGCTTCAACTCCCCGAATTTCTCCTAAAGAGTTTACGATCACGGGGATTCCCCCTCCACCAGCACAAACTACTAGTGCACCAGCTTTGACTAAAAATTTAATTGTAGACAACTCTATAATGCGACGGGGCTCTGGAGAAGGTACAACTCGGCGATAAGCTGCACCATCAGGTGCGATCGCCCACCCTCTTTCTCTTGCTAGTTTTTGTGCTTCGGTTTCGGTATAAACTGGACCAATCGGTTTACTAGGGCTAGTAAAAGCAGGATCGGCTGGATCGACTTCAATTTGTGTCAGCAGTGTAACTACTTGACGAGCTGGTAAATGATTGCATAATTGCTGTTCTAGCAAGTAGCCGATCATCCCTTCTGTTTCCGCTCCTAAAACATCGAGAGGATAGGGACGTACTTTGGCATAAGCTTCCGCTTGGAGCGCTAGGAGTCCTACTTGGGGGCCGTTTCCATGAGTGACTACTACTTGGTTTGTCTGGGCAATTTGGGCGATCGCCTCTGCTGCTTTGGCAATATTTTGACGTTGAATTTCTGCTTCTAGAGGTTCACCCCTTCTTAAAAGAGCATTACCTCCCAAAGCAATGACTATCTTGCTCATTTTTTGTTGATGGTTGATGGTTGATGGTGGTTGAATCACTGTACAGGCGGGTTTGGAAAAGGTATCCCTAGGAACACTTACTAACTATGAATTGCTTAAACCCAACCCTATTTAATCACTGTACGGGCGGGTTTGGAAAAGGTATCCCTAGGAACACTTACTAACTATGAATTGCTTAAACCCGCCCCTACTAACTCAGAAGCCTTTCTCAAGCCCAAACGCATTAAAAATTCTTCGAGCTGACTTTGAAGCCCGGGAGTTTCAGCTTCAGCAAATTCATAGGTAGCTCGGATGATGGGCTTATTGACTTCGATGAGAGTTTCTAAGTTACAGGGTGTGGCTGCTACAACTACATCTGCTTCGGCATGATTAATAGTTTCTTGCAAGGCAGCTAATTGCGAAGGGAAATAGCCCATTGCTGGTAATACTTTGCCAACATGGGGATATTTTTGATAGACGGCTGCAATTTCTGGTGTAGCATAAGGACGAGGATCGACAATTTCTCCTGCTTGAGCAGAAGTGGAAGCAATATAGCCCGCACCGTAAGGCATTCCACCGTGAGTTGTTGTTGGACCATCCTCTACCACTAACACTCTTAAATTGCGAATGGAAATGGTAGATTCTAGTTTAATGGGTGAAGATGCTCTGATAATATTAGCTTTACGGTTTACTCGTCGTACATTATCAATCACTTTTTGCACATCCGCATTGGCAGCCACATCAACTTTTCCGACAATTACCACATCTGCCATGCGTAAAACTACTTCTCCGGGATGATGAGTAGTTTCGTCTCCCGGGCGTAGAGGATCGACTATCACAATATGTAGATCGGGACGAATGAAGGGAAAATCGTTATTACCGCCATCCCAGAGAATTATATCTGCTTCCTGTTGAGCTTGAGAAACAATCCGTTGATAATCAACACCCGCATAAACCACATTAGCGATCGCCAGATGCGGTTCATATTCTTCTCGTTCTTCAATGGTGCAATGAGCAGTGTCTAGATCCTCTAAACTAGCAAAACGCTGAACTGCTTGTTTTTCTATATCACCGTAGGGCATAGGATGGCGAATTACCGCCACTTTGATTCCCCATTGTCGCAATAATTTGGATAACCAGCGTGTAGTTTGCGATTTGCCACATCCTGTTCTCACAGCGGAAACAGCAATAACTGGTACTATGCTCTGTAACATAGTATGTTCAGGACCGAGTAAGGTAAAATCTGCCCCAGATGCTAATGCTTTAGAGGCAATGTGCATGACTTCTTGGTAGGGAACATCACTATAAGCAAACACTACTTCGTCAATTTTTTCCTTTTGACAGAGAGATTCTAACTCTGCTTCATCTACAATGGGAATACCTTGAGGATACAAAGAACCAGCTAAAGAAGATGGATAGGAACGATTGGCAATACCAGAAATTTGGGCTGCGGTGAAGGCAACTACCTCTACTTCCTTGTTATGGCGATATAACTGATTAAAATTATGGAAATCCCGGCCAGCAGCGCCCATAATGAGAATTCTTTGACGTCGACTATCATTATTCATCTTGATTTCCTCCTGGAAACTCCCACCTTAGCTTTACTCCAAATAGCTGTGGGTTGTTGACAGTTTCACTAATATATTAACACGCCATGACATATACTAAGATATCATGACAATAAACTACTAGAGAGCCGGTCCACTACTACAAAGTTTGTACATTTCAGCCGATAATCGAGGGCGATCAGGGGACTGAAACGACGAGCTTTCGTTGAGAATCATTCTACTGGACCGGCTCTCTAGTGGTGGAGTGCGGAAATAAAACGGGAGTTGGCAATAGGCCAAAAGCCTTATTTAATAATACTTTTGACTTTTGACTTTTGAATTTTGACTTCCGCGCAGCGGCACTAGGTTTCCCTCAAATTGAAATGGGGATTGGCATCAACACCGGCTTGGTAATTTTAGGCAATATTGGCTCAGAGAAACGGGCTAAATATGGTATTGTCGGTAGTGAAGATATTTACGCCAAAGTTAGGGAAATTTCATCAAAACAGGGTGTTTTTTATATTCATTTCACTACTAAAGTACCCGCCTTACAAGAAAAAATAGATAGATTATTTGTGTCGAATCAAAGTTGAATCGAGCAATTCTGATCCTCCCGAACTCAAGTTTGCTTAGTTTTTTTCCATTCGATTTAAAACAGTTATCGCATTTTGTCGCCAGCCATCATTACGTTGATAAATCTCTAAGAATTTTTGTAAATGCCTTTTTGATATTTCTAAATCACCTAGAATATACGATGACATCCCTGCATGATAAAGTGCCATGTAATTATTAGGTTGATATTTAATTACCAAATTCATGATTGGACCGGCAGATTCATCATCTCCTGCATCTGCAACAGGATGACCGATGCCAAAAACTATACTAGCAGCTTGTTGTTGTTCTTGAGCCGGAAGTGATTGAATTAAGACATCAGCTGCTTCTATCTTTCCTGCTAAAGCGTAACAGGCAGCAGCATAACCAATTCCCTGTGTAGTCTCAGGGGGTGGAGAAGACTTCATTGCTGTGACTACTTCTACCGAATTGCAGTGAGGCTTGATTTTTTGATACCACAGTTGTTCAGGAGTTAAAGACGAATTTGTCTTCACCTTCGGCGGTATCGGTATGATTTTGATCGGTTGAGGTGGAGGTGAATGTAAATTATTAATTAGTTGAATACTACTTCCTAATGTAGCGACAATAATACTAGCAAGGAGTAGAGTTTTTAATCCCAATAAGTTATTAACTGGCTGGATTTTTCTTGTTGATTCTATGTCATTAACATCAATTGGTTTTAAAGCATTATTAGCAACTCTGGCATTAGGAATTCTTGCTCTAATATTTGGTTCAACCATCCTCTTTAACCAATCAATAAATAGAGGATTAACTTCGGCCATTAAATCTTGAAAATTAAAGCGATAATTTTCATCAATTAAACTACTAACTCTCCCTGACGGGGTATGGGTAAGAAGACAAATTAGAGTAGCACCTAAACTATACAAATCTGATGCCTCTGTCAAAGCACGATTAAAGACTTCTTCTGGAGGCATAAAACCTGGAGTGCCTGCTGCTATACTGCTGATAGCTACCTCTTCATCCCTGATTTTTGCTAGGCCAAAATCAATCAGATAAGCATTATATTCTGAATCTATTAAAATGTTTTCTGGTTTAATATCACGATGGATAATTGGTGGTGTTCTGCTTTGTAAATCTTCTAAGATTTCTAGGACTGATATGGCAATTTTTTTGACAATTTCTGCTGGTACATGAGGCAAGGAAGCTAAAGAAGGGGCATCTTTATATTCTTGCACCATACAGAAACCATCCTCAGTTTCAAATGAGTCGATATATTTAGGAATGCGAGGATGATTTAACTCGGTTAAAATCTGAATTTCTCGTTCATACACCTTAAACCCACGCCAACTAGCATCAGTAGCGAGAAAGCGGAATTGTTTAATCACAACTTGTTGATTTGAGTTAAGGGTAGTGGCTAAATAGCTAACTCTTCCTCCTTCTCGATTACTTCCTAACTCTCGAATAATTCGATAGTTATGGTCACTTAAGTCAGTAAATTTACCCATAATTCTGTCAAGCTTGGCTATAATTCTAGCTTGCCCTCAACTTTAATGAAAATTATAATTATGAAGCAACGTGGGATTTTATCAGCCTGCCCTAAGTAAGCCCTGTACGCATTTAAGCTTCCCGATGGGCTGCTCCGGGAGTAGGGAGCTCCGGAGAAAGGTTTTTAGTTTTTTCTCCTGTCAATAAAATATACAACTTAAATGCGTCTAAGCTTAATCTGGTTATTTGAGTGACTTTTCTTTACAATTATTTATATAAGTACATCAAAGTTAACTATCTCAGTTCATTAAGATCAGGATATGCAAACAAATATCATTATTGAGCAAATACTTGGAGATAAAATAACCAAAACAGCTTATCAGCTATTACAGCAAAGCAAAAGTGCTTTCAGCCTAGCACACAAAAATTTAAGCGATCGCCTCCGCCGAATCATTGCCCCTGCTAACAATAGCAAGGTTCAATCCTTAACTCCAGAACTTTTAGACAAGTTCAAACAAAGATACGCCCAAATCCTAGAAACAGATTGGCAGGATGCCCAAGAAGGAGTTTATCCAATCAGTTTATTATTTGAAACAAACTTGCAGGATTTTTTAGCTTATTATCCCGCAGTTTGGTTAGATTTACCGCAAATTTGGCAAAAAAGACAAAAACAAGAATATCAGCAATTTTCACCAGAGATAGATATAGAAACTTATCCCCCATATTATCGCCGTAATTTTCACTATCAAACTGACGGTTATCTCAGTGATACCTCAGCGAATCTTTATGATTTGCAGGTGGAAATTCTTTTTAATGGTTTTGCTGATACCATGCGCCGCAGAATCCTGAAACCTCTAAAAAAAGGTTTAAGTAAGTTTGATGAGATTAATGCTTCTGAGGTAAGGGTTTTGGATGTAGCTTGCGGTACAGGACGTACTTTAAAATTGATAAGCTATTTGCCGATGGCTCCCCCATTTTGAATGGTAACTTGCGTGACTATACAGGATTTAGTGGATTTTTTGATCCTTACGAAACTCCTAACTTTATTTTCTTCGGTGATGATACTACTTCTGCAGGAGCAAACATTAATTTTCGCTCCGCCTCTATTGCCACTGTACCGGAACCGTTAACCATCCTCGGTTCATTAACAGCCCTTGGAGTTGGAGTTCTCTTCAAGAAAAAATCAAAAAAAGTTAATCGGTAGCCTGGCATCATGTCGGTGTGTCGAGAGTCGGCTCAACCAACAACGCGATCGCCCTCGTCTATAGGTTTTAATCACTCGCTCGAGAATTGTATCAAAGTTTTAAAATTTCACTTTTAATGCAGCTCGAGATCGTATACTAGGAGTTAGAATTTGAGAAGTGGAAAGCGATCGCTCTAAAAGCATAATTGTGGCAGCGCTCAGCTCTAGTGGTAAAGGGCGTAAATGAAACGGGAGTTTAGAATTCCTATAAGTACTGAAAAATAAGGCTTTTTCATTCTGCATTCTGCATTCTTAATTCTGCATTCTACCACTAGTATATTGGTTATAGCCTCAAAGAAGATGATTATGGTGCAAAATTAATTGTGAGGGAGCCAGTCTTTTTTAAGGCAAAGGTAGTTTAAATATGTAAAAATTGAGTCAGAAAAAAGTCCTTAAAAGAACTAATATACTAAACTACTATTTACCTTGTTAATTGACTAAAATTATCACTTAAAACCCAATAAATGATGACATTGACACAAATTTGGGGCGCTTTAATTATCCTTATAGTTTGTCCCCTCATGGGTGGAATTCCTCTAATTGACTGGATTGCTTATGCTTTTTCGGGTAAAAAATTAAGCAAATTAGGAACTGGTAATATATCGGTTTCTGCTGCTTTCTATCATGGTGGCAAGCTAGTTGGTATTTTAGCAGTGCTCTCAGAGGCAGCCAAGGGTATTGCGGCTGTATTAATCGCGCGCATATTTTTCCTTCCTCAATCAGAGTGGGAAATTCTGGCACTCATTGCTCTGGTAGTAGGACGTTATTGGTGGGGAAAAGGAGCAGGCGCTACCAATGTAACCTGGGGTATAGTCGTACACAATCCCATTGCTGCGATGTTAATCTTTCTTATTGGTGGGATCAGTTTTACGCTCTTTCGTGAGAAGCGAACCGGACGTTTAGCGGTGTTGGGGTTGATGGTCGTTATTTTAAGTGCACAACATCCTCATGAACCTTATATTGCTGCTACCATTAGTTTAGCTGTTTTATTAGCTTGGATCTACACTCAAATTCCTGACGATTTAGATTTAAGTACCAATGAAGTCAACCCGGAGTCAGCCAAGATGTTTCGTTTTTTTCGTGGAGATAAAGGAATTATCAATCTTAAGCAAAAACTTGACCCTCAAAAACTAGGGGGTAAAGCGGCAAATCTGTCGCAACTAAAACAGTGGGGTTATGATGTGCCCGATGGTTGGGTTTTAAAACCAGGTGATGATATCTCTAGTCTCACTAAATTTTTATCACCTTCCCCTTCTAATCCTTTGGTGGTGAGATCTTCTGCTGTAGATGAAGATTCAGAAACCTCTTCGGCAGCAGGAGTTTATGCTACTTTTCTCAATATTACTAGTGCTAAAGCTCTAAAAATGGCAATTTTAGAGTGTCTGGCATCATACCATACTCCAGAGGCGATCAAGTACAGACAACATCGACAAGAACCAGATCGCTCTCTAGCGGTAATTGTGCAAAAACAAGTTAGAGGAATGTTTTCGGGAGTTGCGTTTAGTCGAGATCCGGTGAATCAGCTACAAGATTGTGTATCTATTGAGGCATTACCAGGGGAAGGGGTAAAAGTAGTTTCGGGGCAACTCACTCCCGATCAGTATCGAGTCTATTTCCCAGAAGAGAAGATTGAAGGAGAAGGGCGCATTCCCAAATTTATTATTGCCACTGTAGCCAAAATTGCCAGAGAAATTGAGCATCTCTATCACGGCGTTCCCCAAGATATAGAATGGACTTACGATGGCGAAAAATTATGGCTACTGCAAACAAGACCAATTACTACCCTAAAACCTCTCTGGACGAGAAAAATTGCTGCAGAGGTAATTCCAGGGGTAATTCGTCCCCTGACATGGTCAATTAATCAACCTCTCACCTGTGGGGTATGGGGAGAAATTTTTACGGTGGTATTAGGAAAGCGAGCGCAAGATCTAGATTTTAATCAAACTGCAACTTTACATTACCATCGTGCTTACTTTAATGCAACTTTATTAGGAAATATTTTCCTGCGGATGGGATTACCCCGCGAAAGCCTAGAATTTCTGACCAGAGGAACAAAGTTTAGTAAACCTCCCTTGATGGCTACAATTCGCAATATACCAGGATTGTGGCGTTTACTGAAACTAGAATGGCATTTAGAACGAGATTTCGCCAGAGACTACGATCGCGATTTTGAGCCGATTTTAGATGAATTAGTTGATATTCCGGCTGCTGATTTATCTCCTTTAGAATTAATAGCCAGGATCGAAACCATCTTAGCCAGTCTCAAAAAAGCAACTTACTACAGTATTCTCGCACCGTTGAGCTTGGCTTTCCGTCAAGCAATTCTACGAGTTTCTTCCCAAGATTTAGATAACCAAAAACTTCCTGAAGTTGCTGCTGTCACTAGTCTCCAGCAAATTGCGATGGAAACTCGTAATTTATTGTCAATAGAGCAAGTAGAATGTTACAGCTGTGCCGCCTTATTTGCTTATTTAGCAGAAGTACCCGATGGAGAGTCAGTATTAGCAAGAATTAAGGAATGGTTAAATTGTTATGGTTATTTAAGTGAAACAGCAACTGACATTGCCGTACCTCGTTGGCAGGAAGCTCCTCATCCTGTGCGAGCAATGTTTACTCAATTTATGTGTCAACAACAAGAAGATCAAAAGCAAAAAAATAAACTAACTAAAAAAACTAGTTGGTCTAGAAAATCAGTCCAAAAAAGGCTAAATTTGAAGGGCAAAGTAACCGAAGTTTATTCTCAATTATTAGCTCAGTTGCGCTATAGTTTTCTGGCTTTAGAACAGCAATGGTTAGATGCGGGTTTATTAGGCGATCGCGGTGATATCTTCTTTTTAAAATTAGAGGAAATTTTTGATAGAATTAGAAATCCCGACCAAGACTATAATTTAGCTGAATTAATCCAAACCAGAAAATTTCAATGGCAAGAAAGTCAACAAATTGAGTCCGTTCCTTATTTAGTCTATGGAAATCCTCCTGTACCCGATCTAATTCCTACCACTTCACCCCTATCTCCCGATCGCCGTTTAATAGGTATTGGTGCCAGTGCGGGTATGGTAGAAGGTGAAATAAAAGTTTTACATACCATTGGTGAAGCAGGAAAGATCGAGCAAGGAACAATTTTAGTAGTACCCTATACCGATGCTGGTTGGTCCCCTGTTGTAGCCAGAGCAGGAGGTTTAATTGCGGAAGTAGGAGGAAGGTTATCTCATGGGGCGATTATTGCTAGGGAGTATGGAATACCTGCGGTAATGGATATTAATTTAGCTACGCGAATATTTGAAGATGGTCAAAGAGTCAGAGTAGATGGACACAAAGGAATAGTAGAGATTTTAGGTTGATGGTTGATGGTTGATGGTTGATGGTTGATTGCTCATTGTTTTCTGTAAACAGATGCTATAAATGAATTGAAGTGAGTAGTTATCTATTGTTGAGCAGTTGTTTAAGATTTGGATTGGTTCTAATTCATGGAAAAAAATTTCCTGGTTTTCTTTAGTGATTGGCTTGGGAATTTCAGGAATCACTGTGGTGATTTCAGAGTTACTAGTAGCTCAAGATAGAACCCATGTAGAACATATAATTGAGGCTAGAGTTCTAGCTATTAAGAGTAAAATCAGAGGAGAACTCGATAATAGAATTTTAGCCTTAGGACGGATGGCAAGACGCTGGGAAGTGCGAGGCGGCACGCCTAAGTTAGAATGGGAAGCAGATGCAACAGCTTATGTAAGAGATGATGAGGGATACCAAGCCATAGAATGGGTAGACTCTTCTTATTATGTACGTTGGGTGGTTCCAGAAAAGGGCAATGAAGCAGCCATAAATCTCAATTTGGGGTTTGAGTCAAGAAGGAGAGAGGCACTAGAGAAGGCTAAAAAGCGCTATAGTATAACAGTTACTCGTTCTATAGATTTGGTACAAGGAGGTAAAGGATTCCTCGCTTATTTCCCTCTGTTTATCGAGCAAGAATTTGATGGATTTATCCTGGGGGTTTTTCGAATTCAGCCCTTACTCGATAGCATTTTAAAACAAAAAGCTTTTCAAGGATATGAAATCACCGTCTTCGATGGCAATGAAGCCATTTACAACCCAATTTATTCTCATCAGAACTCAGAAAAATGGAGTCAGGAAACAATTATTGACCTCTATGGGGTGCAGTGGCAAATCAAGGTGGTCCCCACTTCTGAGTTACTCGCCTCTGTCAGGTCGCCATTACCAAGAATAGTACTGACAGGAGGGTTAATTCTTGCCTGGATATTAGCTTTGGCAGTTTATTTAGCTCAAACCGCCCAACGGCGAACCCGACAACTAGAAAAAGAAATCAGCGATCGCCAACAGACAGAGGTCCGCCTGGGACTGCTAGAAAGAGCGATCGCTGCTAGTAGGCACGGCATTATTATTAGCGATGCTACCCAACCCGATAACCCAGTTATCTACGTCAATCAAGGGTTTGAGCGCATCACGGGTTACTCGGCTGAGGAGATAGTGGGTAAGAACTGCCGCTTCTTGCAAGGTTCTCAAAACAACCAACCAGCTCTTGGAGAGCTGCGGAGGGCACTGCTTGAAGAAAGAGAGTGCCTAGTCACGCTGCAAAACTATCGCCAAGATGGCACTGTTTTCTGGAATGAACTCTCCATTTCTCCCGTGCGAGATCGAGAAGGACACCTGACTCATTTTATCGGCGTTCAGGCTGATATCACCGAGCGCAAGGAGGCTGAGGAAGAGCGTGACGGATTTTTTTCCCTCTCCCTCGACATGTTGTGTATCGCTGGTTTTGACGGTTATTTCAAGCGCCTCAATCCCTCCTGGGAAGAAACACTCGGCTTCACCCAGGAAGAACTTTTGGCCAAACCATATCTTGAGTTTGTCCATCCTGAAGACCTTGCTATGACTATCGCCGAAGCACAGCAGGTAGCCACCGGTGTAGAAAGCATCTCGTTTGAAAACCGTTACCTCTGCCAAGACGGTTCTTACAGGTGGTTACTGTGGACTGCTACTCCCTTCCTGGAAAAGCAATTGATTTATGCCACGGCGCGGGACATTACCGAGCGCAAGCGGACGGAAGAGGAACTGGGCAACCTCAGTGCTAGGTTGCAAGCGATTCTGGATGCTGCCACTGAAGTTTCCATTATCTCCACGGATTCCCACGGCACAATCACTCTTTTTAACGCAGGTGCAGAAAAGATGCTAGGTTACAAAGCCTCAGAGATGGTCAACAAGCATACCCCTGAGCTGATTCACCTGCCTAGTGAAGTAATCTCCCGAGGTCAAGAACTCAGTGAGGAGCTTGGTTACCCCATTGAAGGTTTCGATGTATTTGTTGAATACGCTCGGCGGGGGACGTCTGAGAGCCGGGAGTGGACTTATGTCACTAAAGACGGCACCAAGCTCAGAGTAAGCTTAGTAGTGACAGCAATTGATAATAGTGCAGCTCAAATAATTGGGTTTTTAGGCATTGCTCAAGATATAACCGAGCGCAGGCAAGCAGAAGAAGAACTGCGACAGAGGGAAGCAGCAATTCGACAACTCTATAAGGTTGCTTCATCTCCTAAACTTAGCTTTGAACAGCGCCTACAAGGGCTACTAACTATGGGAAGGCGGTGTTTTGGACTCGATATTGGTATTGTCTCACGCATTCAAGGAGAGCGCTACGAGGTGATTGCTGCCCAAGTTCCACCTGATTTTACTCAACCGATACTGCCAGGCGATGTGTTTGATTTAGAGCAGACTTTCTGCTGTGAAACCTTCGCAGCCAAAGAGCCAGTGAGCTTTGAGTCAGCTCAAAACTCCGAATGGATCAACCATCCTGCCTACGCAGCCTTCAAATTAGAAGCCTACATCGGCACCCGCATCCTGGTGGGAGATCAGCCTTACGGAACTCTCAATTTTTCTAGTCTCCATCCAAGCCAAAAACTCTTGAACAGAGGCGATCGCCAGCTTTTGAAGTTGATGGCTCAGTGGTTAGGCAATGAAATAGAGCGCCAGCAGTCAAAAATTGCTCTGGAAAAGCAATTGCAAAGAGCGCTGCTCCTCAAACAAATCACCACAGAAATTCGCCAAAGCCTCGACCTCCAACAAATTTTCCAGACAGCAGCAACGCAAGTCGGTCAGATTTTCGGAGTTACTCGCTGCCTTATTCATAATTACCTGGCTTCACCCCATTCTCAAATTCCTTTAGTAGCTGAATACTCTGCCCCAGACTATGAATCAATGCTGAATTTAGAAATTCCGGTAATTGGTAATGCTCATGCTCAGAAGGTTCTTTCCCAAGACCGAGCAGTTGTCTCTAACGATGTCTATGCCGATCCTCTTTTGCAAGAGGTCGAACACCTTTGTAAGCCTCTTAATCTCAAGTCTATGGCAGCAGTTCGTACCTCTTACAAAGGACAGCCCAATGGTATTATTGGAATCCATCAATGCGATCGCTTACGCCAGTGGACAGAAGCAGAAATTGAGTTACTCGAAGCAGTTGCTGCTCAAGTGGGCATTGCCCTTGCTCAAGCCCGTCTCTTGGAACAGGAGAAACAACAGCGTCAAAAACTAGCAACGAATAATTTGGCTCTAGAGACGGCTAAGAAAGAAGCAGAAGCTGCTAACCAGGCTAAAAGCGAGTTTCTGGCCATGATGAGTCATGAAATTCGCACTCCCATGAACGGGGTAATTGGGATGACAGGACTCCTACTGGATACAGAACTCAATCCTCAACAACGGGATTTTGTTGAGACTATCCGTAATAGTGGCGATACCTTGCTCACGATCATTAACGATATTCTGGACTTCTCCAAAATCGAGTCGAACAAATTAGAGTTAGAAGAACAACCCTTCGACTTGTGGGAGTGTATCGAAAGCTCTATCGATTTACTTGCTGCCAAAGCTGACCAAAAAGGTCTGGAATTAGGTTATTTATATGATTCCTCTGTGCCTCGGAAGATTATGGGAGATGTCACCAGATTGCGTCAAATCCTGGCTAACTTATTGGGAAATGCAGTCAAATTTACGGAAAAAGGCGAAGTATTGGTGTCCGTAAAAGCCACGCAAATAGGAGTTCCCAACCCTTACAGAATCGAATTTGCCATCAAAGATACAGGCATCGGCATTCCCCCTGAAGTCAGGGATAGATTGTTTAAGCCCTTCTCTCAAGTAGATGCCTCGACCACCAGAAATTATGGCGGCACGGGGCTGGGTTTAGCTATCAGTAAGCAGTTGAGCGCTATGATGGGAGGAACGATTTGGGTAGAAAGCGAAGTAGAGATTGGTTCTACTTTCCATTTTACCATTGTTGTCGAGGCAGTCAAACCGCTCAAAGCCCCTCAGGCTAGGGACAATGTCTCACTTTTGAAGGGTAAGCGTTTGCTGATTGTAGACGATCATCCTACCAATCGGAAAATTTTGACTTTACAAACTCTTGCTTGGGAGATGTTGCCTCAATCCGTTGATTCTGGAGCTAAGGCTCTGAAGTTGCTAGAGCAAGGTAAGATGTTTGATTTAGCAATTTTAGATCTGCAAATGCCGAAAATGGATGGCGTGATGCTAGCAGCAGCCATTCGTCAATTACCAAACTATCAAACTTTACCGCTAGCGCTGATTACTTCTGTGAGTCAACCTCAAGTTAGTGGAGATTTTGCTGCTGTTTTGAGTAAACCGATTAAACAATCCCACCTCTACGATATCCTGGTAGAGATACTCGGTAAACAAGTAAATAAAATCAGCAGAAGCAATGCGCCCACTCAGCAGATTAATGCTCAACTGGGACAACAGCATCCCCTACGTATTCTTCTGGCTGAAGATAATTTGGTCAATCAGAAGGTAGCACTGCAAATGCTCCAACGGTTAGGCTACCGAGGAGATGCCGTTGCTAATGGACTAGAGGCGATTCAAGCACTGCGCCGCCAGCCTTACGATGTAGTGTTGATGGACGTGCAAATGCCCGAGATGGATGGGCTAGAAGCAACCAGGTGGATTTGTCAAAATTATCAAGCAGCTACTAAACCTCGGATTATTGCCATCACTGCCAATGCTATGCACGGCGATCGTGAAATCTGCCTGGAGGCTGGCATGGAAGATTATTTCAGTAAACCTCTCCGCCTTGAGGAGTTACGACAGGCATTGGAGAAATGTCAGCCTGTTTCTCTAGGGAATACCGACAAACCCTTAACAGAAGCAGATCGACAACAACCGACAACCGAGCAACCGAGCCTCGATGCTCAAGCTCTCCATTTGATGTGGGAAACTCTCTGCGCTGGCGATCTTGACCTGATGAATGAGATGATTAATTGTTACCTCAGCCAGAGCCAGAAACTTATGACTCAGATCGTCTCCTCTATCTCTCAAAGCGATGCTAAGGCTCTATTTCAGGCTGCCCACTCCCTAAAATCTAGTAGTGCTTCCCTAGGAGCTATGCACCTCGCCCATCTGTGTAAGGAATTGGAAGTAATGGGAAAGACGGAAAATCTAGTGGATGGATTAGAAAAGCTAACTTCTCTGCAATCTGAGTATGTACGAGTAAAAACTGCTTTACAAAAAGAGCTTCAATAACTGTAAGTAATTATTTATTATGGTATGTAAGAAATGATTCTTGTTTTAAGGGGTAAGATTGGTAAATATGCAATACCGATCGGTTAGGCTCTTAAAGATAACTAGAAATTAGTTTAAAAAGTTGCTATCGTACATAAATGTAACAAATAAATAGTCTTAAACCTTTTTTAAAGCTAACTACCGCCCTTTAAAGGTTCGCCGTATATTTTTAGAGTCTTATCTATGGAGACGATTCTTATATGAATAGTAATCAGCCAGAGCAGCCTTTAATTCTTATCGTTGATGACGATCCTTTTATTCAGATGCAGTTACGTCTATATTTGGAACGGGAAGGTTATCGGACGATCATAATCAGTAATGGTGAAGAAGCATTAAGTGCTTATACTCGCGATCGCCCACAGCTAGTTTTGCTAGATGCAATCATGTCTGGGATGAATGGTTTTGATTGCTGCGCTAAGTTAATGAAGCTTCCAGAGGCAACTTATACCCCCGTGTTAATGATTACAGCACTCGACGATCAACAATCCGTCGATCAAGCATTTAATGCAGGAGCAACAGATTACGTGACCAAACCAATTCACTGGGCGGTACTTCGCCAAAGGGTGCGGCGTTTGCTCCACCAAGCTCAATTACAAAAGGATTTGGAAGCTGCCAATCAATCACTGTATCGCATGGTTTCCATAGATGGGCTGACTCAGATTAGCAATCGCCGTAGATTTGATGAGTATTTCCAGAAAGAATGGCTCCGCATGGCAAGAGAGCAGTTGCCTTTATCTTTAATCCTCTGCGATGTTGACTGTTTTAAGGCTTACAATGATGCTTACGGCCATCAAGCTGGGGATAAATGTTTGCAGCAAATTGCCAAAGCTATTGATAGTATAGTTCAACGTCCGGCAGATTTAGTGGCTCGTTATGGTGGGGAAGAATTTGTGGTAATTTTACCTAACACAAATGCCACAGGCGCTTTATGTGTGGCAGAAAAAATTTGCCTGAAAGTCAGAGATTTAAAGATTTTTCATGTTCATTCTGCTGTCAGTAATTTTGTGACTATAAGTTTGGGGGTTACTTCTGTGGTTCCCAGCCGTGAAGATTCTAAGGAAAGGTTAATTGCCAGAGCTGATAAGGCACTCTATCAAGCAAAAAATCAGGGACGCGATCGCGTTGTTTGTGATCCATAGTGCATCCAGGAAGTGAAAATTCAAGAAAAATGATCTGAGGGGATCGCCACAGTCTAGTCTATAATGATGGAAACTTCCACATTCACAGGAGTTTTAGATGATTCGAGCATATGCAGCCCAAGCAGCAGGTGAAAAGCTAGAGCCTTTTGAATATGAACCAGGCTCACTGAAAGACGAAGAAGTAGAAATTAACGTTGAATATTGTGGGATTTGCCACAGCGACCTGAGTATGTTGAACAATGAGTGGGGCATTACCCAATATCCCTTTGTTCCTGGTCACGAAGTGGTGGGCACAGTAGCAGCCATTGGCGATCGCGTGACCACAGTAAAAATTGGACAGCGGGTAGGGTTGGGATGGTTTTCCCATTCTTGTCTGCACTGTGAATGTTGTATGTCAGGCGATCACAATCTTTGTTTGACAGCAGAACAGACAATCGTCGGACGACACGGGGGCTTTGCTGATAAGGTACGCGCTCATGAGGAATGGCTGATTACCCTGCCAGAAGGCATCGATGCGGCTAAAGCAGGGCCGATGTTTTGTGGCGGAATTACCGTCTTCAATCCCATTGTCCAATTTGACGTGAAACCAACCGATCGAGTTGGCGTAATTGGTATCGGTGGGCTGGGACATTTGGCCTTAAGATTTCTCCATGCTTGGGGATGTGATGTGACAGCCTTCTCCACAAATCCCACTAAGGAAGCTGAAGCAAGAGAGTTGGGAGCGAATCACTTTATCAATTCCCGCGACCCCAAAGCCCTTGAAGCCGTGGCTAGCTCTTTTGACTTGATTCTCTCAACCGCTAACGCTGACCTGGATTGGGAAATATATATCAATGCCTTGCGCCCCAAAGGAAGGTTGCACTTTGTCGGAGTTGTGCCCAGTGCTATTAAAGTTCATGCCTTTCCCCTAATTCTCGGGCAAAAATCTCTATCCGCTAGTCCTCTCGGCAGCCCAGCAACAATCGCTAAGATGCTTGATTTTGCTGCCCGTCATGGGATCGAGCCTGTAACAGAAACCTTTGCCTTCTCTGAGGTAAATGAAGCACTAGCTCATTTAGAAGCAGGTAAGGCTAGGTACCGGATTGTCTTGAAACATTAAGATTTATAGACGTGCGGATTTCAGGCAGGAGCAGCATCTGTGTAACATCTGTGTAGTTTGGGTCTTGTGCAGGTCAAACCCAACAAATATAGGAGTTGATATTCGGTTTCCTGAAGGGGAGACAACCCCTCAAGCTAAACCTATTGATATATCTAAGCTAGAAATAGGTTGTCTCCCCTTCAGCTCACAAGTATTAACTATCGATCGTGAAGCTTTATTACAACTAATTTCCCAAGCACCGGAATTACCCTATTATCAAATTGCTCGCAGTATCGGCATTACTTATGAAGAATTTGCACGTCTGTTTAAACAACTCAAAGGAATATTAGTGTATCAAAGAGGTGGCAAGATTATAGTTAGAGATTGGCAAAAATTAATTGCCGTCGCTCAATCCTCAACTACTAATAGTGATAGGCATAACTGAATTTGGATGGGAATTAATCAAAAAGACAGACCAACATATTATGGCGCACCCTTATTATCAAAATAAGGAGTTTTTAGTCAGACGGGGGAAATTCTAAAGCGATCGCTCCCAGATAACCTTTACGAAAATCATTTAACAATTGACAAGCAGTTCTTTCTCGATCTTCACTGTAGCGAACTTGTGCTAAGCGATCGACAAATTCTTCTCCAGTCAGATCCAAAGGATCTAAACCATAACGAGAATGTAAAATTGCTTCTGAATCTAAATTTACCAGTAAATCCACCAAAGCAGCAGCAACTCGTTGGTTATCATAGGCAGCTTCCCCAATATCCTCACAAATAGCTAATTTTATCGCATCATCTTGATTATCTAATTTAAGAGGAATCACTCCAGGTGCATCCAATAATTCGATATCTTCAGAAATACGTATCCACTGCAACTGTCTGGTAACCCCCGCCCGTCTGGCGCTAGCTACTACTTTACGCTTCAGCAAACGATTAATTAAAGCAGACTTACCCACATTAGGAAATCCTACTACCACTGCACGCACTGGACGAGGGCGCATGCCTCGATTTTGGCGGCGTTGATTCATCGCCACTCCCGCTGCTTGTGCTGCTTTAGCGATCGCTTTTACTCCTTTGCCTTGTTTAGCATTGGTAAAAAAGGGATTTTCTCCATAGCTTTTAAACCAGTTGAACCACTCTTGGCGCACCGACTCAGTAATCATATCCACCCGGTTAAGGATTAAGATTCTCGATTTATCACCAATCCAATGGGCTACCTCGGGATGATGAGAAGCAAGAGGAATGCGAGCATCTCTTACTTCCAAGACAACATCAACTCGTTTTAATTGTTCTTTTAGTTGTCTTTCTGCTTTAGCGATATGTCCGGGATACCATTGGATAATTGTCATTTGTCAGTTGTTGGTGGTCGATCTATAGAGAAACCTGCCGTAAATGATTGCGAGGATTATGAGTGCGAACTTGAGCTATTTTTTGGTAATATTCTTTTTCGGTAGCACTGATGTTTTTAGGAGTAGCGATGGTAATTTTGACCAGCTGATCTCCTCTTACTCCTTGAGGGCTACGCCATCCTTTTCCTTTAAGCCTTAAAGATTGACCAGAGCTAATACCTGGAGGTACTTTAACATTAACATTACCATCAGGAGTAGGCACTTCAACATTGGTACCTAAAACTGCTTCATCGGGAGTAATTGGTACTTCACAGATGAGGCGATCGTCCTCAAGTTGAAAGAAGGGATGAGCCAGTAATTCTACCTTAAGGTAAAGATCTCCCCTTCTTTGGGTTGAGGGATTAAATTGTCCTTTCCCTCTCACTCTAATTTTGCTTCCTTGTTTAGCACCAGCGGGAATTTTGACTGTAATCATTTCATTGCCAAGATTGAGGCGTTTTTCGACTCCTTGATAAGCTTCCCTGAAGGTAAGACGAATGGTAGCTTCTCTATCTGTCGGAGCGGCAGTTTGCTCTCCAAAGCCACCAAAACCACCAAAACCACCAAAATCACTATAAGTACTTCTGCGGCGATCGCCAGTACTATAACTGTAGCTCCTGCTTCTTGCTCCACCAGTATCAGAGAAACGACCTAATAATTCATTAATAAAATCATCAAAGCTACTGTATTGACTAAAATCAAAGCCACCAAAGTCAACATTTACACCACTACCACCAGCGCCACCCCAACTTGTTTGTCCAGCTTGTTTCCAGTATTGCCCAAACTGATCGTATTTTTTGCGTTTATCAGTATCTCCCAGAACTTCATAAGCTTCACTAATTTCTTTAAACTTCTCTTCTGCTTGTTTATTACCAGGGTTTCTGTCGGGATGATATTTAACCGCTAATTTACGGAAAGACTTTTTGATCTCTTCCGCACTAGCATTCTTACTAACCCCCAAAATTGAGTAATAGTCTTTAAAATCGGTAGCTGCCAAAGTTACACTCTCCTACATTTACATAAAATACGCCTATTGTCCCTAATCTAGGTTAACAAAATTATGGAATGAGCTATGTTCGGTTTCTACTTCAATAACTACAGATTGATGATTTTTTTGGACTGATCCGTGCTTGTTATGACAAACGAGCGAACCAGCCCGCTTATAAACGTCTGAGTTGGGCACTGTTAGGAGTAACCACCCCCTCAGACTTGAGAGGATGGTGTTGTGTGAAGTGGCCTGGCGGGCAATAAAAAAAGATAAAGATTTAAAAGAATTTTTTGAGCGACTTTATCCCAGAACTGGCAAGAAAAAGGCCATTGTTGCGGTGGCTCGTAAGTTAATTGGTCGAATTCGTGCGGCTTTTCGCCAGCAGAGTCTCTATCAAATTACTGCCATTAGTTGACAATTAAGCGACCCCTAACAAAAATCAGCAATAGGGAAGAATGTATTCCATAATTAAAGATCTTTAAGATATTTATCTGTTACAATAAAAACTAACACCTAACACCTAATACCTACAGAGACGTTCAACTGAACGTCTCTACTATCTATAAATACCCCTCAGCTAAATATGCCAGAGCAAGAAAATATTTTTCAGAAAGCGTTCTATCTCGGAGTTGGAATTGCTAGTTACGCAGCAGAAAAAGCAGGAGATAGATTACAAGAGTTGAGAGAGCAAGCCCAAAAACTTGCCAACAATCAAGAATTTTCACAACAATTGCAGGAACTTGTTGATGATATGGTTAATAAAGGGAAAATCACTACAGAAGAGGCCAGAAAATTTGTAGATGAAATGAGCTCATTTGCCCAAAAACAACCTCAGAAAACTTCAGAAGAGGAACCTAGAGAACCTCGTTCCATAGAAATTATTACAGAAGACGAAGAGGAACTCAAAGCAAAAGATCGTCACAATTTACGTTAAGGAGTACACTATATTCAAGAAGAGTTAAGTTGTTTCAACACAGAGCAAAAACTAAATTTTGCATCAGTAGAATTTGTTTAAAGATTGAACATATGGAAAATTGGCAGCAAGACTTGATCGCAGTTTTTGACATTACTAAGGACGAATTTGAGCAGTTTTTTCACAATCTTGGTACGGCAGTAGAAACTGTGGCGGAAGATTGTTGTGAAATTTTAGATGGCTTTACAGCCGAAATTGAAGATACATTGACCAAAGAATTTGAGCCGTTTCTCAATGAAATCGACTTCTTGATAGAAGCATTATTAGAACCCTTGGTTGATGTTGATGTTGATGTTGATTATGAAATTGAACCAGTAACATTTATCGAGCAAGAATTCAATCTAGATACTGATTTTGAATTTCCACAAGTAAAACCAAATTCTAGCCATCATCCTGCTTGTATTGGTTGTCGTCATTATCATGGTCGGAGCTATGGAGGGAATTTGCTCGTCTGCGGCATGCATCCCTACGGCTGGGACGATCGCAATTGCCCTGACTGGGAAGAAAACTGATTAGTTTGTAGGTTCGTAGTTCGTAGTTCAACAACCATCAACTATCAAAATTTATTAACTTTTTACCTTATTGATTAAACTTTTCTTATTAATGCATATTAATCTAATTTAAATATGAGAAAATCACAAAAAAACTAAACTAAGTTGTAATGACTACTGGTAAAAACACAGAATCTATCTCTCTCGCCTACAACCTAAAGGAAAATATTTGATGAACAAAGGGTGGAACGATTAACACTCCACCCCCCAACCATTTTCTGATTTAAAATCACTATTTCTCTAACCTTTACCTTCTGATTCACTATAATAAGGTTCACAATCAAAGGGTTGGACGCCAATATCAGGCATATCTTCGTCTTCTTTAGGACCAAATATTTTAGCAAATGCTTCACCAATATATTTGGTGAGGTCTTCAAACATTTTAACGATATTCATAACATTCTCTCCTCATTTTCTCTAGTCCATCGCACTAAATTAGTGCTTATTTTCCCGACAAAGATTAAGTTTAACTTAACCTTCAATTAAACTTGTTTTCTTAGTTCTACTTTGATTATTAAATAAAAATGTCTGTTTTGGTTAAAGCTGTAATAATTTATTGAAAAAATTTACAATACTTAGTATTTTTCAATAACTTGATTAAGTTATATTAAGTTATGTTTAATTTTGTGCCATTAATATTGATTAAGCACTAACCATTTTAGCATAAAATATTTTTAAATCAAGAGTTTTTCAGTAAATTTTTCTATTAATAATTTAATTATGGTAAAAAATACTATAATCAAAAGAAAGCTTTCATTTCAACTCAGGAAAAACAGGGCATTATAAGTTATATAAACACTATTTAACCAAACATCATATTCAAAGGTTATAGATGATGAGGAAAACACCAGAGTTAGACATCGATAGTAGCAATTACAGTTTACTTACAGATTTGTATCAGCTGACAATGGCAGCCTGTTATACAGGAGAAGGCATCGAAACCAAAAAAGCAAGCTTTGAGATCTTTGTCCGTAGTTTGCCTTCAGGATTAGGTTATTTAATTGCCATGGGCTTAACCCAAGTATTAGATTATTTAGAAAAGCTATCTTTCACTCCAGAACAAATTGAAGCTCTACAAGCCACAGGTATTTTTAATCATGTACCAGATAAATTTTGGTCTCTATTAGAATCCGGCACTTTTAGCGGTGATGTGTGGGCGATCGCCGAAGGAACAGCAATTTTTCCCCAGGAACCCTTTTTACGCATAGAAGCACCTCTGTGGCAAGCACAAATAGTAGAAACTTACCTCCTCAATACGATTAACTATCAAACTCTAATTGCCACTAAAGCAGCTCGGATTAGGGATGTGGCAGGGAGTGAAGCGATGATTTTAGAATTTGGTACCCGCAGAGCATTTAGCCCTCAAGGAGCAATGTGGGCGGCTAGAGCAGCCATAGCTGCAGGATTTAATGCTACTTCTAATGTATTAGCTGCGGTAAAACTGGGGCAAAAACCAGCAGGTACTATGGCTCATGCCTTAGTAATGGCCATAAAAGCGATCGAAGGGAATGAAGATGAAGCTTTTGCTGCCTTTACCCGTTATTTCCCCCGTGCAACTTTATTAATTGATACTTATGATACTGTAGCAGCGGCGGAAAGACTAGCAGAAAAAGTAAAACAAGGAAAGATAGAGGTAACCGGCGTAAGATTGGATTCCGGAGATTTAGTCAAGTTATCTCAACAAGTGCGATCGCTTTTACCTAACATTACCATTTTTGCCAGTGGTGACTTAGATGAGAGAGAGATCGTGCGTTTACAACAGCAAGGAGCAAGTATTGACGGTTATGGTATCGGCACCAAATTAGTCACCGGTAAACCCGTCAATGGAGTATATAAGCTGGTAGAAATAGACGGTATTCCCACGATGAAGTACTCAACCAATAAGATTAGTTATCCAGGGCGAAAGCAAATTTTTCGCGCTCAGCATCAAGATAGATTAGGTTTAATGTCTGAGAGTGCCACTGAGGAAGAAAAACCTTTATTACAACTAGTAATGAAAGCAGGCAAAAGATTACATCCACCCGAAAGTTTAGCTACTATTCAACAACGCACCAGAGAATCTGTAACTACTCTTCCTGCTCAAACTCGCCAAATAGATAACCCCGAACCTTATTTGGTAAGAATATCTGAAGAATTAGACTCTCTTCGTTTGTCTCTTAGTAACTGAATCACTAAACACTAACTATGAGTTTTCTGTTCCTTTCTAAATTACTACCTTTATTTATTTATCCCCTAGGAATAACTTGCCTTTTACTATTTATCGCTTTGATAGTTTGGTGGCAAAAACCAGCCTGGACGCCAATTCCAGTAGTTTTAGCTTTAGGAGTGTTGCTTTTCAGTAGTAACCCTTGGAGTAGTAGTTTAATAGTGAGATCCTTAGAAAGACAATATATTCCCCAAGGAGAAATGCCCACTGCTGAAGCCATTGTCGTTTTGGGAGGAGGAACTAGATCTGCTATTTTCCCCCGTCCAATGGTAGATTTAGCCGAAGAAGGCGATCGCATCGTTTACGCAGCTAAATTATATCAACAACAAAAAGCCCCATTAATTATAGCTACAGGAGGAAGAATTCAATGGTTAAGAGGTGGTGTTCCCGAAGCAACGGATATGAGTGATATTCTGCAAATGATGGGAGTATCCTCTGGAGCTATTATCCAAGAGCCTCATGCTCTTAATACTTATGAAAATGCTGTTTATGTCAAAGCAATCCTCGCTCAGTTGAATATTAGACAAATATTATTAGTTACCTCTGCTTTACATATGCCCAGAGCGCTCAAGGTTTTTCGCCATCAAGGAATAGATGCCATAGCTGCCCCAACTGATTTTCTCATCGGGGGTAATTTTAGTGATGGTGGCCATAAAGTAAATTTACTCAATTTTATACCTGATGTGAATTATCTCAAAAATTTCACCAAGGCTTTAAAAGAATATATTGGCACAGTAGTTTATCGACTTAAAGGATGGCTCTAGTGGTGGAATGCAGAATGCAGAATGCAGAATGCAGAATGCAGAATACAGACTGAAAAATTTCAGTCCTTACGCGAATTCTCGACTCCCGTTTCATTTTTCCCCTTTACCAACTCTAATCTATGATGAAAAAAATTGCTCTTTTTGGTACCAGTGCAGATCCTCCTACCATTGCCCATCAGCACATTTTAAGCTGGTTAGCAGATCATTACGATTTGGTAGCTGTTTATGCCTCAGATAACCCTTTTAAACAGCATCTAGCATCTCTCCAACAGCGTGGAGAGATGCTCCAGTTATTGATCGAAGAAATTGACTCACCGAAAGATAATCTCAAACTATGTCAAGCCATCAGCGATCGCCGTAGTTTAAACACCCTCGCCAAAGCCAGACAAAAATGGGGAGAGCAAGTAGAATTTACCCTGGTTATCGGTTCCGATTTACTCACTCAGCTTCACAGTTGGTATCGAGTACAAGAATTATTACAAGAGGTTAAGCTCCTAGTGATGCCCCGTCCTAATTATCCGATAGAAATCCGGGATTTACACGTGTTAGAACAAATCGGTGCTCAATTTCAAGTTGCCCAAATAAGCCTCCCTTCAGTTTCTTCTACAGGATATCGTCAGGAGAGAGAGAAAAATGCTGTAACGGTAAAAGTGAAAAATTATATTCAGGAAAAACAATTGTATTTAATGGCAAGAAAGGGTATAGATATAGATAAAGACGAGCTAGATATAGATAAAATCAAGAAGATTGAATTAGCAGATTTTAGAGTTGGAGTAGATAATATTATTTTCTCTGTTGATACTCAACATAATCGTTTATTAGTATTACTAGTGAAGCGAGAAGATCAACCATTTTTAAACCATTGGAGTTTACCTGGCACCCTAGTCAGGCGCGGAGAATCATTAGAAGATGCAGCTCATCGAATTTTAGCAGAGAAAATTAGAGTAAGTAATCTCTACCTAGAACAACTTTATACTTTTGGTGGACCAAATCGGGACCCCAGAGAATCAGCAGATAGCTTTGGGGTACGCTATTTATCAGTCAGTTACTTTGCTCTGGTAAGGTATGAAGAAGCTGAAATTTCTCAAGCTCTTAAAAAAGCAACTTGGAAGACTTTAGATACTATACCTCCATTAGCTTTCGATCACAATCAAATTCTCCAATATGGCTATCACCGTTTAAGAAATAAGTTAGAGTATAGTCCCATTGCTTTTGATGTACTGCCAGAAGTTTTTACCTTAAATGACTTATATCAGTTTTATACAACGGTATTAGGGGAAAATTTTGCCGACTATTCCAATTTTCGCTCTCGTTTGCTTAAATTAGGCTTTTTAGCTGATACTGGTATTAAAGTATCTAAAGGTGCTGGTCGTCCGGCGAGTTTATACCGCTTTGACGCTCAGGCTTTTGCTCCTTTAAAAGATAAACCTTTGGTGTTTATATGAGATGTATAACCGGAGTTGATATCAAAGCTTCAACTTTCTTGCCAGAAAGGTATACAACTGGGGCTATCAGAGCTACTATTAATATTGACGATCGCTTTTCGGAATTACTTACCTGAGATGGCTGCCTATTTTAATGATAGAGGTTTAGATAATTATGTTGCTGGTCAAGTAACAACTGCCCAAGCTAAATTTGAACGGGCAATTGGACTCAATCCAGATAATGGGGAAGCCCACTACAATTTAGGGCGACTTTACGAAGACTTACAAGGTTTAGATCAAGCCAAACAACGGTATCGTCTAGCCTTGCGAGGCAACTTAGACGTAGCTTATAATGCTCTCGGACGTTTATTAATTCAGGACAAAAAATATTCGCAAGCAGTATCGATGTTTTTACAAGGATTAGATGTTGCCCCAACAATGGAGCGCCAAAACAGAGCCGCACTTTTTAAAAACCTGGGCTGGGCGAGGTTGGGGCAGAAACTTTACTCAGAAGCTGAGACTGACTTAAGAGAAGCCATCCAACTCGATCCTACCTTGGCTTCCGCCCACTGCCTGTTAGCTGAAGTTTTAGACCAAAAACAGGGTGCACCCAAAAGTGCGATCTGCGCGGCTCGCAGCGCTTCGCTCCCGCCGAATGGGAGTCCTGTCTCAGAAATGCCAATCCTCGCTATCCAGAAGAGAATGCTTGGATTATAAAAGCCCGCCAACGTATTGATAATCAAGGAAAGTAATGAGACAACAAAATCGATCAATTTATTCTATTCTGCTCTTAATTTTAGCAACTCTAGCTTGGGGCTCAGTTGAGCCTGCTGGTGCGATTCCCATGATTGTGGAAGCGACGAGTCCGATAGAACTGTTCGCAGCGGGAGCGTCACGCCCGCAGCTAGTAGGTAGAAATAGGGAACTGCGTCGTGGCGATCGCATCAAAGCCCCCCGAAGAGTTAGAGTTAGAATTGCCTGTGATGATGGGGCTATTCGCCCTATTACGGCAGGAGTTACCCTTGCCGTTAACACCATCTGTCTGCCGCGTCCACAGAGCCGTAGCACCAGACCAATTATCAGTCCCAGTTCGGGAAACCGCAATATTCCCTATGTTATCAGCCCCCGAGCTACTTCTTTACTCACCGACAAGCCAATTCTGCGCTGGAATGGGGCGACGGGAGCCAATCGCTTCCGGGTGACGGTGAGAGGTGGAGACTTGAATTGGACGGGAGTATTTAGTCGAACACAGGCGTGTCAAAGGGAAATCTGTGAACTCGCCTATCCAATTAATAAGCCTTTGCAGCCTGAAGTCTTGTACAAGTTAGTAGTTAAGGCAGATACCAACCGCTCTTCTGAAGAAGATACGACGAACGGACTGGGATTCAAACTGATTGAGGTAATGGAAGCAAGAGAAATTAAAAGGATGCAAAGACGTTTGGAACGACAGCAACAGGGGATATCAGAGGAGACAAAGGCGTTATTTCTGGCCAATCGCTATGCTGAATACAATTTGATGGCTGAGGCAATTGAAATTTTGGAAGCTTTGCCGAGGGAGAAGAAAATTCCCCAGGTATATCGTTTGTTGGGAGATCTCTATCGGCAGATAGGACTGATTTTGGAAGCAGAGGAGCAGTACACAGAAGCAGTTAAACTGGCAGGAGGAAGGGAAAATTTAGCAGAGTTGGCAACAGCGAAGGTGGGATTGGGTGAAGTCAATTATGCTCGTTCTCAGATTGAAGAAGGAATCAGTTTGCTGGAAGAAGCTCAGCAGATTTATGAAGAGTTGGGAGACGTTCAACAGGTGCAAAAATTGAATCAGCGACTGGAGGAATTTAAAAAAATCATGTCACTTTTATAGGGTAGAAATCCCCAAAAATTTGTAAAAGTGCTAGTCTTCCGGCGAGTTTAGGCGTTTTCTGGCAAAGAAAATACCAGGTATCTAAGCCCCCTAAATCCCAGCTGTAAAACAGCGAAGCATCTGCGCTCTTCCCCCCAGAATTGGGGCAGGGCTGTTTCATTCTTAAGAAAGACAGATGGGAAGAATGGGAGCTGGGGAGATAGGGGTAATTTTCAGCTAATACTTCTGGTTTTGCCTAAATTTCAGTTTTGGTTAACTAAGTTTTCTTCTCTGGTAAACACGAAACTAAGGCAATGAGAGCTCATTCTCATCAAAAAATCGTCTCCTTCAAATTTAATCTTATTTGATAATTTTTGACTTTAATCGAGATTATCACCCCCCACCGAAGGTGCGCGGAGCGACCACCCTATCACCCCATCCCCCTATCATCCATTTACATCACTTTACTCTAACTTGAAACAGCCCTGCCCAGAATTGGGGGGCTAGGGAGGCGTGGGGGACTTTGAATTCAGAACCCCCCAAGCTTGGGCAGCAGGAGGGCTTTCTGGTATATTTATTCCAAGAAATCGCCTTATAGTTATTTTCATTGATACGAGAGAAGTTATCTAAATGGCAAATTCAGAATTAGACTCTGCTCTAAATAGCTATCAATGTGAACTGAAGGAACTAGAGAACAGTTCAGGAAATCCATCGAAAGAAAATATTCTCAAGATTTTTTGGGCTCGCGATCGCATCCGAACAGCCTTAATAAATACCGACCAAATTCCTCCAGAAAAAATTCTAAAAATTGTTGAGTTGGATAATCGCTTAAAAAAGCAAGCTGGAGCAGTAACTCAGGCAGTCTCACTCCCAGAGTGTCGGGCTATCTTTCATCCACCCCAACATTGTTGGTGGTGGTTTCTGGAACCCCCCCAAGAGCCGCTAGAACGCTTTGACTTGATTTGGAATTTTATTACCGTTGTTTTGTTGACTATAGCTATTAGCTTAGGAGTAGATATCGCCTCTCGCTTCTTAAGTGGCGGTCTAGATTGGTTGAGTTCTATAGTTTTAGGGTTTCAAGCTCTATTGACATTAATTGCTGGCAGTGCTCTAACTAATGCTAATGCTGCCCTGAAATTTATCCAGCAGTTTTTTCATTTACTAAACGTCAAAAAGTATTCATACCAGAAAGGTATACAACTGGGGCTATCAGGGCTACTACTAATATTGGCGATCGCCTTTCGGAATTACTTACCTGAGATGGCTGCCGATTTTAATGATCGAGGTTTAGATAATTATGTTAATGATCAAGTAGCAACTGCCCAAGCTGACTTTGAACGGGCTATTGGACTCAATCCAGACAATGCGGAAGCCCACTACAATTTAGGGCGACTTTACGAAGACTTACAAGATTTAGATAAAGCCAAACAACGGTATCGCCTAGCCTTGCGAGGCAATTTAGACGTGGCTTATAATGCTCTCGGACGTTTATTATTAATTCATGAGAAGAAATATTCGCAAGCGGTATCGATGTTTTTACAAGGATTAGATGTTGCCTCAACAACAGATAACACAACGAGAGCCGTGCTGTTTAAAAACCTGGGCTGGGCGCGGCTGGGGCAGAAACTTTACTCAGAAGCTGAGACTGCCTTAAGAGAAGCCATCCAACTCGATTCTACTCTGGCTTCCGCCCACTGCCTGTTAGCTGAAGTTTTAGACCAAAAACAGGGCGCACCCAAAAGTGCCATCGCCGAATGGAAAATCTGCCTCAGAGATGCCAATCCTCGCTATCCAGAAGAGGATGCTTGGATTATAAAAGCCCGTCAACGTATTGATAATCAAGGAAAGTAATGATACAGCAAAATCGACCAATTTCCTCTATTCTGCTCCTAATCTTAGCAACTCTAGCTTGGGACTCAGTTGAGCCTGCTGGTGCGATTCCCATAATTGTGGAAGCGACGAGTCAGATACAACTGTTCCCAGTAGGAGCTTCACTGCCGCAGCTAGTGGGTAAAAATAGAGAACTGCGTGGTGGCGATCTCCTCAAAGCTCCCCGAGGAGTTAAAGCTAGAATTGCCTGTGATGATGGGGATATTCGCCCTATCCCGGCGGGAGTTACAACTGCCGTTAACACCATCTGTCCGCAGCGTCCAAAGAAACATCCCACCAGACCAATTCGTCCCGGTCGGGGAAACCGCTATATTCCCTATATCATCAGCCCCCGAGCCACTTTTTTACTCACTGACAAGCCAATTCTGCGCTGGAATAGGGCAACGGGAGCCAATCGCTTCCGGGTGACGGTAAGAAATGGAAATTTGAATTGGGTGGCAGTATTTAGTCGAGAAGAGGCGTGTCAAAGAGGAATCTGTGAAGTCGTCTATCCGGGCAATCCGCCTTTGCAGCCTGGAGTCTGGTACAAGTTAGTAGTTGAGGCAGATACCAATCGCTCTTCTGAAGAAGATACGACGAAGGGACTGGGATTCAAACTGATTGAGGCAAAAGAAGCAGGAGAAATTCAAGCGATGCAAATACGTTTAGAACGACAGGAGGTATCGGAGGAGACAAAGGCGTTGTTTCTAGCCAATCGCTATGCTGAATCCAATTTGATAGCTGAAGCTATTGAAATTTTGGCAGCCTTGCCGAGGGAGAAGAAAATTACTCAGGTATATCGTTTGTTGGGAGATCTCTATCGGCAGATAGGACTGATTTTGGAAGCAGAGGAGCAGTACATAGAAGCAGTTAAACTGGGAGGAGGAAGGGAGAATTTAGCAGAGTTGGCAGCGGCGAAGGAGGGATTGGGTGAAGTCAATTATGCTCGTTCTCAGATTGAAGAAGGAATTAGTTTACTGGAAGAAGCTCAGGAGATTTATGAAGAGTTGGGAGATATTCAACGGGTGGAAAAATTGAATGAGCGGCTGGAGGAATGGAAACGATGATTAAGGATTGCGATAGTGCGATCGCACTCTAAAAGTAGGGTGCGTTGCGAACACACCACTATAGCAAAACTCAAAACTCAAAAATAAAATGCTTATTCTGAGGCAATTTCAGAGTTTTAAAATGTCCTAACCTTAAAGCATAGTGCTATGATTTACAAAAAAAGCGATCGCATTCCAGAGCAAACTTCACTAAAATTCATCGGTAATAATCAAATCAATTATCTCATTTTTATGCTTCCGATAAACTCGAAAATCACTATCTAATGTTAATATACAACTCCCTTTAATTAACTCACTCATCCTGACTAAACAAGCATCAGCTAACGACATGGGAACATTTTGATATTGCCTCATCAACGCTCTAACGGTTTCACTTTCATAAGCCATCACTGCATCTTCACCTTCATAAACATCTTGTAAAAGAAAGCAAGCCTCAGTAATTACTGCTTCACAAGTAAAAAAAGGAGGTGCAACCATTTTCCATTGTTCAGTTGCCCACAAATGTAACCTTTCCCGTTTATTAATAAATGCTATTAATACACCAGTATCGAGTAATATCAAGTTCGATAAAAAGCGTGATAAAAAAGTAGGTTGGGTGGAACGAAGTGAAACCCAACACCAGCCCTCATCTTGGTTGGGTTTCGTCACCTCAACCCAACCTACGCAACTGTCTTTTTTTTATAAGTGATTATCCGAACTTGATATAAGACATTTCCGATCATTTTTGGCCCAAACCTTTTAAATACTCTTTATTGGTTGATAAATCCCCAGGACCAAAATCAACACAACCAGCAAACTCTTTGGCAGCTTCATAAGCAGAAATGGGTTCTTTCTCTTCTGTACTTTCTTCCTGCTTTTGTGACTGAAAGTGTAAAAATTCGGCAAAATCTAGTACCTGCTGCTGTTTTTCAGGAGACAATTGTTTAAATCGTTCAATGATTAGGTCTTCTTTACTAATTGCTTGAGTCATGGTCTTATTCTTCTTATCAAGATTAATCCAAAATCTTTATACTACGCTAACGTACTGGTCCGTCAAGATAGTTTTGAGGAACTGGCTAAGATAATTTTGGATTTTGGATTTTGGATTTTGGATTTTGTGTTCGGCAAACATTCTGCATTCTGCATTCTGCATTCTGCATTCCCATCGTCCTATTCCTCATTTCAAAATTGACAGAGTAGTACCCTACTCTAAACTTTCTATCTGCTTTGGAAATTACATTATTGTAGGGACGTATGGCATATCATTGATGTCAACTTAAGCCAGAAATAGATAAGGGGCGAGGTTTCACAGCCCACCAAGAAATAAATTTCTACCGCTTATGGCTAAAGTCATCTAAAGCCTGTCCTGAGCTTGTCGAAGGGATGACTACAAAATTGGCGTTGCACAATCATGAGATGATTTGGTGATTTTGGATTTTGGATTTTGGATTTTGGATTGTTTGAATTGCCTGTGAATATTGACTTTTTAAATTTGACTTTTGACTTG
>JAAUYA010001246.1_pt1 | contig 48126 bp, 44 predicted proteins | sample 7278161 | NCBI WGS metagenome assembly JAAUYA01 (sample SAMN14350120, study PRJNA611818) | marine sediment metagenome | isolation source: surface marine sediment (3m) | place: French Polynesia: Moorea | collected 2018-08
GTGGGATAATGAGGTTTTCCTGGATCTGGTAAGGTTTTTAGAGCTCTTAATATTAGGTTGCTACAATAGCGGCGAATACCCTGCTGATATACAGCTTGAAAATCCTGCCGCTGTTTTAGTCGGTTTGCTAATGGTAATCCCACCTTTTAGATATGGTAAAGTTTACACTGCGAGTCTATGACGTCCTTTGTTTCTTCTAGCTTGAATAACCTTACGACCATTTTTGGTTCTCATGCGGGCACGAAAACCGGATGTTCTTTTTTGTTTGCGTTTTGTTCCTCCTAGGGTGCGTTTAGTCAACGATTATCTCCTCCTTCATGTTTATTATCTAAAATTAACTATAATTATTCAAATGAATAACTATGACCATAGGTGACATCTTTCAGTCCATCTTCAGTACAATGAGTAATGTTGTGATCGTGATTGGTACTTTATCCAAGCAGGTGACATTTATAAAACTCTTAACCTGTTTCACTAGCTACTTACAAGTAACTAGTTTTGGCCAAGTTTTAAGTAAGTCCTGATTTCCTTAACTCAAAAAAAGCAGCACCTTCGATTATAGCAGTCTTAGACAGATTATGTTGCGAGTGTAGGATTTACCATTAGTCTCAACAATCGCTAGCAATAGTTTACCAGTGGTTGAATGGAGAATGCAGAATTATTGTATCTCTAATTTTGATATTGACAGAGCACTAGTTCTTGCGGAAAAATGCTTTTAGCTGAACTAACCTCATTCTAGAATTTGACTAAAAGATCAAGCTTGGGAACCGGTTTATTGATCTATTATTTATCTGCTCTTTTGAGGTTTATCAGTTTATGCCAACAATTCCAGTTTGAGCACTAGAAGGAGGAAGAATTGTCCGATCGCGATTTACAACAGATTCAGTCTCTCCAGTTTAAGGATAAAGAAACAGCCAATAAACTGTTAAAAGAATTTTTAAATGCCAACCTACCCTTTAAAGTTACAGACGTTACTGTTCGTCCCCTAGCTGTTTCTCTCAACTCGATTAATGGATTTATTACTACAGAAGAAAACGAAAGGCTCTTTTTCAAAACCCATGTTGAACCTCAAAGTATTATTCACGAATACTATAATTCACAAATTCTGGCAGAAGCTGGTTATCCAGTCATACAACCCATTTTTAGTTCCACAGATTGGGGAAAACAACTCTTAATTTATAAATATTTTGACTCTCCATCACTTTTTAATGTGATTCGGGAGATAGAAAATAATCAAAGGCAAGATACGGAAAAAATTGTTACTATTCAACAAAAAGCAGATGAAAAGCTGTGGGAAATTTATCGCCAAACTCTACAAACTTTAGAGGCTAAAGACCACGCTCAAGCACCTATACATCAGCTATTTTATCATCGCTTAACCGGAGGACGTTTTACTAGCTTTTATCAAGCAACAGAGATGCACTTACCAGGACAGACAATCAATTTTGATAATTTAGCAGAATTTAAATGGATTATTAATGGAGTAGAATTTAAAGATACTTTGGGTGAACTTATCCAATTAGCAACCCACTATTTGAATCCATCAATAAGTAATATTCCCTCAGTAGTTGGTCACGGTGATGCTCACAATGGCAATGTATTTATTGATGAAAATAAGGCCGATCTAATCTATTTTGACCCCGCTTTTGCTGGTCGTCACTCACCCTTTTTGGATTTAGCTAAACCTCTGTTTCATAATGTTTTTGCTATCTGGATGTATTTCCCCAAAGAAGTTGCTGATAGTTTATCTATTAAATGGGAAATTAAAGAGAATACTATTATTGTCGAGCATGATTTTATGCCAGCAAGGGTACGTATTGAGTTATTACGCTCAAAACTTGAACGAGTCCTCAAACCCCTATTAAAAGAATTGAAATCCAGAGATTGGTTAGATGAAAAATGGCAAGATTATTTAAAATTAGCCCTATTTTGTTGTCCTTTTCTAACCATGAATCTTAGTGATACTAACAAGTTTTCTCCTGAAATTACCCTGTTGGGTTTAGCGATGTCGGTAGAAATGGGAAGTACAAACTTAGCAGTAAATAAGAGCTTATTAGATTGTGAATTGGCAAGATATATTTAACTAATGGACATTAATACAGAATTACTCAAGATACTTATTTTTGACCTAGATGGTGTAATTACCAGTGAAAAAAAATATTGGAATACGGCACGTCTAACTGTCTGGGAGTTAATTTGTGAGGAAAATTATCTGGGACTGAGCAAATACTTTGGAGAAAGTCCTAAAGTTACGACAAGATTAGTTGATGTTGGTGAAAGAGTTATTCCTAATCATTTTATTTATCAACTAAAAAGTAGGGCAATTAACTCAAATTGGGATTTAACTTTTTTTGTGATCTGTTTACATTTGGTGGCTATTTTCAGGGAATTAAGAAAAGTTGAAGCAGATAGTTTGGATGACATCTTGAAGCAAGATCATCTATCCCTTGGTGACAGATTCAAGGAATTAGGAAAACTGCTCAAAAAAACTCAATATGATGACTATATTAGTAATTATGTAATTGAACAGTTTTGGCAAGAAACTCAATCATTAACTGGTGCCGCAGTGCTTGACCATGTTAACACTTTCATTAACCAAAATTTAGGCCATAATTTTTCTTTTCTTGATGCTAAAGGAGAGTTATGGCAACTGTGTTATGAGAATTTTCAAGCATGGTATGAAGGGAAAAAAGGGTATAATTTACCTGATGATGAAACAGTATTGGATGTAAAGAGTATTGACACTGCCCTAAAGAGTTTATATAATTCAAATCGTTATACATTGGCGATCGCCACGGGAAGACCTCGTAACGAAGTTATCCAACCTCTAACTGTTTTGGGATTACTAAAATATTTTGACCCCAAAAGAATTGTTACTTACGACGAAGTATTAGAGGCTGAGTCCATTTTGTCTGATGCAGATCAAACGATTAAACTGGGTAAACCTCATCCTTTTGTCTTGTATAAAGCCATTTATCCCGATGAAGATGTCAGCAAATTATCTGCTGAGAATTTTCTCGGTCAAAATGATAGAGAGATTGCTTATGTGGGAGATGCAGGAAGCGATGTCGTAGCAGCCAAACGTGCAGGATATATATCTATTGGTGTCTTGACAGGCTTTGCTGAAGGTAACGCCAGGCAAAAAAAGCAAGCAATGTTAGCTGATTTAGGCTGCGATCTGATTTTAGACAGCATATTAGAATTACCGCAATTACTGGGGGTAGAAACAAATTGAACATTGAAATCGAGGATCTGGTTAAGGAACATATCAAGGCGTTAAGCCCCAAGCAAGCACTTCAAAAGGGAGACAGAGCTATTCGTCTAGATAAAGGAGAGTTACCCTATCCCCCTTCTCCTGAAGTTATTCAAGCCATTGCTGACGCGGCTAGTGAGATCAACCGATATCCCGATATATTAGGAGGAACTTTAAGAGGAGCATTAGCCGAATATACTGATACAAAGGCAGAACGGATTATTATGGGTAATGGTTCAGATGATCTTATTGAACTCATTGTTAAAGTCTTTGTCAAACCAGGAGAAGAAGTCTTACTTCCCATGCCCACCTTTTTTGTTTATGAATTTGCAACAAAAGTTGTTGGTGGTGTTCCTGTTTGGGTGAAAAGAACTGAAAATTTTGGCTTAGATGTTGAGGCAATTATAGAGAAAGTAACACCGAAAACTAAGGTTTTATTTCTGGCTAATCCCAATAATCCTACAGCTAATCTGGTTTCAAGAGACAGTATTTTAAAGGTACTCAATCACCTCAACTGTATTGTGGTCGTTGATGAATGTTACTACGAATTTTGCCAAGAAACGGTATCTGATTTAATCGAAGCATATCCGAACCTAATTGTTTTACGTAGCTTATCTAAAAGTTTTGGATTGGCAGGAATTAGATTAGGTTACGGTATGGCTAATCAAACAATTATTGATTATCTTTATCGTGCTGCTCAACTGTTTCCTGTGAATAAACTTGCTCTAGTTGCCGCTAATGCAGCTTTAAAGGACAAAGCCTATGTCTATGCGAATATCGAAAAAATTAGTCAAGAAAAGACTAACTTAGCCCGAGAATTGGAAACATTAGGCTTGATCGTCTATCCCTCTGCTACTAACTTTCTCTTTGTGGAGACAAAACCTTTAGGAGTTACTTCCCAGGATTTAGTACAGTCTTTGAGGGAGAAAAATATCTTCGTAGCAGATTTTGGCTTGAAGCAGGGGTTAGAAGCTTACTACTTCAGAACAGCAGTTGGTACACCTGAGGAAAATCAGGTATTACTCGCACAGTTAAAGAAAGTAAATTATTTATTGAGCGATCGCTAGTGGTCCGTCATTTTTTATTTTATGAAAAGATGTCCTGACCAATTATTAATCATTCTTAAAATATGAATTCTAGGTTTAGGATTGTTTTTCTCTCTAAGATATTGTTTATATCTAGCTCGAAAATTTTGTTGTTGAGTCATTCCGATATATAGAAGATAATTACAAGCTGGATGATTAGCAATTCCAGCATCAGCTACGAAAGAATAAACACCTGCTTGGTCATTAGGAACATTTTGGACATTATCTTCTATAAATTTCAATTTTTCCCATGTCAGTGATAATCTATTTGGGTATTTGCGCTAATGTACCGGATACAAAATAAAGCGATCAACTTTATATTTTTTAAGATCTGCTGAATCATTATCTATGGAAGTAAAATCGAATAGAGACAAGAATAATTATCCTCAAGGTATATTTGATGACAACTCAGTTCATATACTAACCCAAGTTGCTAGTTTCATAAGAGATTTCTTCCATAAATTTGTTAAAAATACTTGGAGCTAAATATAGGATAAAATTAAGGTGAAAGTTTGTGTGGAGTGAATGTGGCACTACAGTTTGAGTGGGATGAAAATAAAGCCACAGCCAACTATCAAAGGCACGGCATTAGTTTTGATGAAGCTAAGACTGTGTTTAACGATCCCTTCTCAATTACTATTGCTGATCCAGAGCATTCCCTTGATGAAGAGCGATATATTGATATTGGATTATCATCTAGGGGAAGGGTTTTAGTAGTAGTTTACACAGAAAGAAAATCGAAGATTCGTATTATCAGTTGTCGTCAAGCTACAACTAGAGAAAGAAAAACTTATGAACAACAAGAATTGTAATCTTGAACATCTGGATGAGGATATGCTACCTGAATATGATTTCACAGATGGTATTCGAGGAAAACACTACCAGGAATATCGACAAGGACATACGGTAACAATTCATCAAACAGATGGCAAGAAAGTAGTACAGCACTTCACAATGGCAGAAGGCGCAATCATGCTAGATCCAGATGTTCGAGAATTTTTTCCGGATTCAGAAGCAGTGAATCACGCACTACGCACCCTGATTCATCTAATTCCTGGAAAAAAAGTTAGTTAGTAGAGTGGACAAATTTTGCTCGCCCTACATCTATCGATAAGTTTTGGCGGCTTCCAGAAACACCATTTTTTAGTTCTAATGTACTGGTGTTTCTTGTATCCATAAAGGGAGCGATCGCGCTTACTACCGCCATACAAATCGAGGCTTTAGACTGTTCCTCTTACGCATTATCGATATAGTGGTGCGTTGCTCGGGAAAGAGATGAGAGGGAAAGCGGCGGTGTGTGTTGAGGAGAAAAAGTTAAGCTCTGTCGAACCAACTGAGCAAATCTGCCTGAGTTTCAAAGTCCAACACCGCTTCGCCTAAATCCTCCAATTGCTCTACCGACAAGCTTTGAATCTGCTTCTCTAAATCTAGAGAGACTTGTCCAATACGTTTTCTAATCAGACGTAGAACTAAAGAAACTTCTCCTTCTTGCTTCCCTTCAGCTCTACCTTCGTCTCTAATCTCTTGATAAATAACTGATTCACGCATAAGTTCTTCCCTCAATAATCGTTTAATCACTTCCTTTATACCAAAATTTCCCCTTCGGCATTATCGATATAGTGGTGTGTTGCTCGGGAAAGAGATGAGAGGGAAAACGGCGGTGGTGTTGAGGAGAAAAAGTTAAGCTCTGTCGAGCCAACTGAGCAAATCTGCCTGAGTTTCAAAGTCCAACACCGCTTCGCCTAAATTCTCCAATTGCTCTACCGACAAGCCTTGAATCCGCTTCTCTAAATCTAGAGAGACTTGTCCGATACGTTTTCTAATCAGACGTAAAACTAAAGAAACTTCTCCTTCTTGCTTCCCTTCGGCTCTACCTTCGGCTCTAGCTTCGGCTCTAATCTCTTGATAAATAACTGATTCACGCATAAGTTCTTCTCTCAATAATCTTTTAATCACTTCCTTTTCTAAAACGAGTCCTGCCAGAATCGCCGTTGATGCTGCCAGATTACTTCGTTCTCGGCGCTCTTCAATCTGCTCAATCCTTTGATCTACCTCCCTCATAGTTCTGCTTCGATCCTCGGTTTGACTCAAAACTGCTAGCGGTAACAAACCTCGAGATTGCCAAAACACTTCTGTCGGTTGTTCCCAAAGTCGGATTACTTGGAACTCATGGCGAGTGCTGGGAATTTCAAAACTCTGCTGATACACTAACTCCGAGCTAGTAGGTTTGAGGTAAATCACTACCTGGTACATTCGTTTATTGGGGTAGCGACGATAAACTCGCAAGCGATAGTCAACCATGCGAAAGGGAAGTTCTGAATCGGGCTCGGTTTGAAATTCGATATGTAGCACCGTCGCTTCCGATTCTAACAGAATCAGAGCATCAGCCCGAATTGGCTCCAGAGACAACTCCCTAGGACTAAGTTGGGTTAGGGTAATCGGTTCTCCTAAAAGCCACTGAGCAAAATCTTTACTGAAGCTTTCCGCCAAAAATTTGCAGACATTATCATACATCTGTCAATTATACTATTTTTCCAAAACCATGACTGACTTATATCAATTGCAAAAAAGATTGCTAGATCTTTTCGGGCGCAAGGCTTCACTCGTGTCAACTTAAGGTGAAACCCAAGCCAGGTATTGTTAATTGTCGAGCCGCTGACGTAATACTTGGAGAAGCTTATTAAATTCAGGAGGAGGAGGGGCGATCGCCTCTAGCACTTCCCCAGTGAGCGGGTGTTCTAGAGTTAACTTGTAGGCGTGTAATGCTTGTCCAGTCAGATTAACCCCTACAGAGCGACCAGAACCATAGACTGCATCCCCTACCAAAGGATGTCCTATGCAACTGCTATGAACCCGAATTTGGTGGGTGCGACCGGTTTCAAGGAAAAAATGAACTAAGGAGTAGTTTCCCAGCCTTTCGCTGACTTTCCAGTGAGTAACAGCTACTCTTCCCCCTTTTTCAAGAGGAACCACTCCCATTTTTTGGTGTTCTACTCGATGGCGACCTAGAGGTAAATTAACTGTACCACTATCCTTTGGCGGTGAACCATGAACAATACCTAAATATTCTCTTTGGGCGGTTTTAGCTTTAATTTGTGATTGTAAATGGTGTAAAGCAGTGTCTGTTTTTGCTACTACCATTACTCCAGTAGTATCTTTATCTAGTCGATGTACGATTCCAGGGCGTTCAACGCCGCCGATACCCTGAAGATTAGGGCAGTGAGCTAGCAGTGCATTAACGAGAGTTCCTGTTTGGTGTCCGGGAGCAGGATGTACCACTAAACCTGCTGATTTATTGATCACGATCAGACAATCGTCCTCGTAGAGAATATCTAAAGGAATAGCCTCCGGTTCTAGAGGAGAGGGTTGCACTACAGGAATGGTAATCAGGAGGTGATCGCCTTGTTTAACTGGAGTTTTTTTCTGAACACAGACTCGATCGTTAATTAATACCTGACCTTCTTTGATTAACTTTTGCAGGCGGGAGCGCGATATATCAGGTATGTGTTGAGATAACCAACGATCAAGGCGATCTGTTGGGGTATTAACTTCTAATTTGATGTGTGAGGGCAAAGGTGGAACCAAAGTTAGTTTATACTTGTTCAGTATTGAGGAAATCAACGATGCCGTAGGGATCCCTTCGGCCGATTACTTTTCTTTTGACTAGATCGTGAGAGGAAGAAATTTGGCGAGAATCAGTAATTAACCAATCAAGGGCTGCTGCTTGGACATCAATGGCTGTACCTGTCTTATCTACACAATAGCGTCCAAAGACTAATTTATCGACTAGACGCACCCCATTACCTAATCGGGAATACTCAAAAATGACGCTATTACTCACCGTTGCTCCTTGACAAATCCAACAGTTAGGACCAATCATAGTCGGACCAATGATTTTTGCTCCATCTTCAATCTGGGTCATAGCGCCAATATATACCGGTCCGGTAATATCTACTTTATCCCAATTAACCGAAACATTTACCCCAGTATAGATACCGGGTTTGACTTCTTTCCCGGGAATTTGGACATTTTTAATTTCTCCTAATAATACTGCTCGAATAGCGTGCCAATAATCAGGAACTTTGCCGATATCGACCCATTCAAAATCCATATCAATGGCATAAAAAGGTAAATCCAACTCTACCAAATGAGGAAACAATTCACTGCCGATATCATATTTTTGGTGGGGGGGGATATAGTCAATTATTTCTGGTTCAAATATATAAATCCCTGTATTAATTTTTGTACTGAGAGCCTCTTCTACTGAGGGTTTTTCTTGAAAAGTGAGAATGCGATCGTTTTCATCGGTGACTACCACACCATAGCTAGAAACTATCTCTTTCGGGACTGATTTGGTAACAACTGTAGCTAAAGCACCTTTTTGTTTATGCCATTTAACAACTGCGGTTAAATCTAAGTCAATTAGAGCATCTCCACACAACACTACAAAAGTTTCATCAAAAAAGGGATTAAAATCTTGAATCAGTCTTAAACCACCGGCAGAACCTAATGCTTCCCCCACTAGCTCACCGTCAACAATACGTCCTTCGAAAGAATAACCAATTTCTACACCAAAACGCTGTCCATCACGAAAATAACTTTCAATTTCTTCTGCTAGGTGACTCACATTAACCATTATCTGGTCAAAACCATGTTGGCGAAGTAATTCTAATAAAAACTCCATTACAGGTTTTTGTAAGATAGGAATAAGCGGCTTGGGAATTGTATGAGTAATAGGTCGTACACGAGTTCCTTTTCCTGCCGCCAGAATCATGGCTTTCATACACTTTTTCCTTTAGATTTAACTTTTATCTAGGTTATCTTAATCCGATTGTTTGATTTAGCTAAAGGACTTGCGAGTTATTAATCTACATACCAACTAATTTTTGGTAGTTCTTGAGTAGAAGTTATTTAACTGGTACTTTATTTTTATTTTTACGCAAGTCCCTTAACCAAAAATGTTAGCATTTTTGGCCGAGGTTGTAACAGTTATAAGTGATTCATTAGGGGTGAATTTTAAGGATCTAGTGGTTAAATTTTGCTTATATAGTTAGAAATCTTGATGCTTTTGGACTTCTACAACTTTTGAGGTGGAGCGCAGCGGCACTGTATTGCTCTTATAAACCCCAAAGTTTTGCTCTTTCTTCTAACCAACCTTCTCTACGCCATCGAGCGATCGCCTCTGATACTTTTTGACGTAATTGTTGATATTGTAACCCTTTAGGCATAACTATTGCCAAAGGATAAGCAGAAAAAGTCCCAGAAAGAAGATGATATTGGGAATGTTCTTGCACCCAACCAGCAAGTATGCTGAGGTCGCCGGCAAAGCCATCTACCCGCCCACTTTCTAACCAAGATAATGCTTCTTCATAGGAATTTACGCCCATTAAGCTAACTTGAGGTAAATTGGACTTGATGACGGCAACAGTACTAGAATTTTCTAAAACAGCTATTTTTGCCTGAGATAGCTGATGAATTTGCTGTAGGTTGGTATTGTTGCTAATTATTCCTGTAGCATCCATGTAATAGTAGGGACTAAACTCAACTACTCGGGAACGAGCAGAAGAGAAAGTTACTCCGGCGATCGCCAGATCTACTCGATCGTCTATTACTACTTGAAGGCGGTTTTGATTGCTGACGGGTACTAACACTAGCGCATCAGCACTACCCAATAATTCTGCGGCTAAACGCCTAGCAATATCAATTTCTAAGCCTTGTAAATTTCCCTCAGAGTCATTAAAACCTAGGGGACGCAGATTATCTTTGACTGCGACAATTAGCTTGCCACGACGCAAAATTTCCGACCATTCCGCAGCATAAGCAGGAACATAGGCAAGGAAAAAAAGGGCCAAGGCTAACAACAACTTTTCCTTCATCGCTGAGTGTTGATTAATGGGGGGCTGATTTGCATGTTTTTTGAGTGGAAATTCAATTTACTATTGAGAAAGAGTACGACGTTTGAAGACCATTTCATAAGCCTCAATCATGTCTCCTTCTTGCCAATCATTAAATTTGGCTATGCCAATACCACACTCGTAACCGGCATTAACTTCTTTAACGTCATCTTTAACTCGGCGCAAAGAGTCTAAATTACCTTCATAGAGAACCTCTCCATTCCGCACAACTCGAATAAAGCGATTACGGACAACTTTACCTGATTGAACGTAACAGCCAGCTACCGCGCCTCGTCCCACGGGGAACACCGCTCTCACTTGAGCTACGCCAAGGCTTTCTTCTACTTCTTCAGGCTCGAGCAACCCTTCCATCGCCCCTTGAATTTCATCAAAAAGTTTATAGATTACATTGTATTCGCGAATATCTACTCCTTCTTGATCTGCTGCTTGCCTGGCTCCAGGAGCCAAAGTGGTGTTAAACCCGACGACAACCGCTCCACTAGCAGCAGCTAAATCGACGTCGGTTTCGGTTATTTCACCAGCACCGGCAAGCAAGACGCGAATTTGTACTTCTTTTTGGGGTAATTGTTGTAAAGAGCCTAAAATTGCCTCTACTGAGCCTTGAACATCAGCTTTGAGAATCAAGTTTAATTCTTTGAGTTCTCCTTGTTGAGCCTGAGCAGATAAACTACTTAAACTCACTCGACGGGAAGACATCGCCTGTTGCAAACGTTGTGTACGTTTGGCTTCGCTTCTGCTTTCAGCGATAACTTTGGCTTCTTTTTCATTAGCATAAACGTCAAATTCGTCTCCTGCGGCGGGAACTTCATTTAAGCCTAGAATTTCTACGGCGAAAGAAGGAGTTGCTTGTTCGACCTTATAGCCGCGATCGTCGATCATCGCCCTGATTTTGCCCATTACTGAACCAGCGACAATAGTGTCTCCCACTCTTAGAGTACCGTTTTGGACCAACAAAGTAGCTACTGGTCCTCTGGTACGATCTAAATTAGCTTCAATTACTGTCCCTTTAGCTAGGCGATCGAAATTGGCTGAAAGTTCTTCCATTTCTGATACCAGTAAAATCATATCCAGGAGTCCGTCAAGATTTTCTCCTTTGAGAGCGCTAACTGGTACCATGACCGTATTACCTCCCCAATCTTCGGGTACTAGACCTAACTCCATCAATTCCTGTTTGACTCGATCTGGATTAGATTCTGGTTTATCCATCTTATTGACGGCTACCACAATCGGTACTTGGGCCGCTTTAGCATGGCTAATAGCTTCTTTGGTTTGGGGTTGTACGCCATCATCAGCAGCTACCACTAAAACAGCAATATCTGTCACTTTTGCTCCCCTGGCACGCATTGCGGTAAAAGCCTCATGTCCAGGAGTATCTAGGAAAACTATTTGTTGCTGTTGTCCTTCGTGTTCTACATCCACATGATAAGCTCCAATATGTTGGGTAATGCCCCCTGCTTCTCCCTGAGCCACCTTGGTTTTGCGGATGGAATCTAAAAGGGTAGTTTTACCGTGATCGACATGACCCATGATTGTCACTACAGGGGGACGCTGCTGGAGATTTTCTAAGTCTGCTTCAGCTAACATTTCTGTTTTTATGGCTGAGGCTTTATCCTCTTCAGTTTCCACCTTAACCCCTAGCTCTTCAGCTACCATACGGGCAGTATCAAAATCTAGAGTTTGAGTGATATTAACTGCTATGCCTTGAAAGAACAGTTTTTTAATAATTTCAGTTTCTGGAATACTTAGTAAATCTGCTAATTCCCTAACTGTTAGACTTTGAGATAAAACTATTTTTTCTGGCAGTTGTTGCTTATCTTGTTTTTCCCTCTTTTCAGTTTTTGCCTCGGGTTTATCAAGTTGTTTTGGTTTTGGTTTTGTAGTTTGCTTGTCTTTATCTGTACCACTCAGTGGTGTTGAAGAGGACTTAGTCTGTTGAGGACGTGCTAGAGCTAAACTAAAGGTATTTTCCTTGCTCTGACCACTTTCGATTAAATCCTCTAAGTTTTCGTCTTCATCCTCAATTGCTAAAGAGCGACGTTTTCGTTTAGGAGATTTTTTCTTAGCTTCTACAGCCTCATCATCATCCCAAGATTTACCAGTATCTTTAGTCGGAGGACGTTTTTGCTTTAACTTGGCTCTTTTGGGTTTTTCTAACAAGAGGGTTTCTTGATCGAAATCTTCTTCCTCTCGCTCTGCTGAGGTAGAAACATCTTCTACATCTTCTAACTCCAGCTCTGGTTCAGGGAGTTTAGCTCTTTGAGGAGGTCTTTGTAATTTGGGTTTTGGTTTTTCTTGAGTAGTTTCTGCCTCTAGTTCTTTATCTGCTTGCTTAGTGAGCGGTTTTTGTAGTGGTTTATGACGCTCATTTTTTCCTGCTGTTTTGAACTCTTGGCTATCTCCTTTCTTATATTTGCTTCTACGCTGGTTTTTTCCTTTAGCTAAATGTATTTTTGGTTTGGTTTTTTTCTTGTGTTCTTCTGATGTTTCTGATGGGGTTTGCCCATTTGCTTGTTTATCAGTAGATAAGTCTCTAGAGGGATGGAGTAAAGTTGATTTTTTTGATGTCACTACCGTCTTTTCTTTTTCTGATTGTTCAATTTGTGGTTCAGATTGAGAGGTAAAAGTTGGTTTTACAGGAGTGGTTTTGAGTTGCACGGAAGTTTCTGGAGTTGTTTCTTTTTTTTCAGTTACTGGTTCAGAAGACAATTCAGGTGTTTCTACTGGGCGTGGTGGCGTTAGTAGAGTTGGGGTATCCTTAATGTCTTGTCCACTTTGACTTTCTGAAGACAGAGGACGATGGTGCTTATGAATAGCTAAAATTTCTTGCTTAAGGTGTATTGTTTTTGCTTCTGATGATTGAGACACTGAAGATTGACCACCTTCGCCTTCAGCTGGTTCATTATCTTTCAGCTGGTGTTTATGAGAAGATAAATACTTTTGTGCTGCAGCACGAATGCTCTCCGCTTGGGATTCCGTAATAGTGCTACTATGACTTTTGGCCACAATAGATAGCTCCGAACAAATTTCCAAGATTTCTTTGTTTTCCAATTCTAGTTCTTTTGATAATTCGTAAATTCTGACTTTTTCTTTGCTCATCCACAAATGTTTGTCCACAATCGCCCTGATCACATTCTATGATACACTATTCTGATTGATTTGATCTACCTCCACAGAATCTATCTCAAATATCTAGATGGTGTAGGAATTTCCACGGCAAAGGGTCTAGAACCATAAGTTACACTAATAGAGCAAGTATATTTTTTAACAACTATTAGTTAGTTATGAAATCCCCTAATCGGTTATCTTCGTACAACATCCCCAAGCACTCCAGCAGATTTTAACTAATGATAGAAAGCAGTTTACTTCCCCCGGTCATTTGAATGAGTTATTAAAACCCCTAGTTTAGGTTTAATTAAGTGGAGCTAATTATTAAGAAAGTTGGACAAAGATCGATATCTCATGGTTAGGTTCTTAACTTTTCTTAATCAATGAGTTGTTGACAAGAGTATTTGTAGATTTGATCTAAATTTTTTCCTTCAACAGCTAAAGTTGCTAGATAATCGTCATTAATATCTATAGCAAATAAATTCCAATTAATTATACTTTTTTCTTCATCTTTAATGTTAACTAATTTTCTGTTTTCGCTGCTTAGATCTATTTCTATCTGATCTAATCCCCCAACTAACCCCTCTCCTATTGCTTTTAAATAAGCTTCTTTACTAGTCCAAGCTTGAAAAAATGCTTGCTGTTGTTTTCTACCTTTTAGTTCACTAATTATATGATATTCTCTAGGTGTAAAAAAGCGTTTAGCAAGTTGTTCTACATCACAATTAGAGCGTATTTTTTCAATATCGATCCCAATGTTTCTATTTTTACTAAATCCATATAAAGCAATATCTTCAGAATGAGATAGATTAAATTCTATGCTTTGATTATTTAAAAATGGAACCAAACTAGGTTTTCCTTTAGAGCCATAGCTAAATTCTACTTGTTTGGGACTAATTTGTAGGTATTTTCCTAAAATAATTCTCAGAGTTGCTCTAGTAAGAGTAAAGCGATGTTGAAGATGTTCAAAGCGAAATTTATCTGCTTTCTTTTGTTCATCTTTTGTCAGAATATTCCGCAGTAAATTTACTTTATTTATCGGTAAATTTAACTCTAATCTCCAAATATGAACATCATTTGATTCTAGTATCCAATTAGATGGTGGTTGTTCCCACATGGTTTATCAATCAACAATCAACACTTTAACAATCAACAATCAATAATCCACTAACCAAATTAATCTTAAATGTTTAAACGTTGATAAATTTGATCTAAGTTTTTAAGATGATGTTGAGGATCAAAACAAGCATCAATTTCAGCTTGAGAAAGCAATTTAGTTACATCAGTATTTTGATTAATTAATCCTTGGAAATTACCATTAGCTGTGTTCCATGCTTGATGAGCACATTGTTGGACAATTTCATATGCTTGTTCTCGACTCATGCCTTTTTCTACTAACGCTAATAATACTCGTTGACTAAAAATAACTCCTCCATAAATATTCATATTGCGTTGCATATTATCAGGGTATACCAACAAGTTTTTCACCAAATCGGTAATCTCTTTAAGCATAAAATGAGTCAAAATGCAAGTATCAGATAAAATAACTCTTTCTACAGAACTATGGGAAATGTCCCTTTCATGCCAGAGAGCCACATTTTCTAAAGCCGCGATCGCATGACCGCGAATAATTCTGGCTATCCCCGTTAAACGTTCACTACGAATGGGATTGCGCTTGTGAGGCATGGCTGATGAACCTTTTTGTCCTTTCGCAAAGAACTCCTCTACTTCTAGTACATCTGTACGCTGTAAGTTACGAATTTCGACGGCAAACCGTTCAAGAGAGGCAGCTAAGAGAGCTAATTGTTGCACAAATTCTGCATGGCGATCGCGGGAAATCACCTGGGTGGAAGCAGTATCTGGATCTAGTCCTAATAAGGAACAGGCCATCGCTTCTACTCTGGGATCGACATTAGCATAAGTTCCCACTGCCCCGGAAATTTTGCCCACAGCGATATCTTGACGTAATTTGAGCAAGCGATCGCGGTTACGCAAAACTTCAGCTAGCCATCCAGCGAGTTTAAATCCAAAAGTAATCGGTTCAGCATGAATACCATGAGAACGTCCTACCATGACTGTATAACGATGCTGTTGTGCTTGATAGCGAATAGCTTGAATCAGTTCCTCGATACACTTGAGAATTAAACTTAAACTTGCTACTAACTGTAAAGCCAGAGCAGTATCGAGCATATCAGAACTAGTTAATCCTAAGTGAATATATTTGCCTGCATCTCCGACATATTCATTAACATTAGTAAGAAAGGCGATCACATCGTGGCGCACTTCTGCTTCTATTTCTAATACCCTTTGAGGATCGAAGTTTGCTTTTGCCTTAATTTCTGCTACTGCTTCTTTGGGAATATGACCTAATTCTGCTTGTGCTTCACAGACTGCTATTTCTACTTGTAACCAAGTTTTCATTTTGTAGGTATCAGTCCAAATTTCTCCCATTTCGGGCAGGGTATAGCGTTCAATCACTGAGTTTATGAGTCCTGCAAATACAACCGTTATATTCTACCTGAAACAATTATCAATATCAATTATCTCAGTCTCAAGAAAGACAGATGGGGAGAGTGGGAGCTGGGGAGATAGATAGGGAGAAGAAGATTCTGCATTCTGCATTCTGCATTCCACCACTACTAGTAGTAAAGTGCATAAATAAAACGGGAGTTTTAAATTGCTGTAAATACTGAAAATAAAAGGTTTTTCATTCTGCATTCTGCATTCTTAATTCTGCATTCCACCACTAGTCTACCTCCCATACTGTAACCGATATTGTTGCCAAAAGAGAATGCTCCTGTTCACCCACCTGCCACCGCAGGAACAATACTCACTTCATCTCCTTCATTGAGGGGAGTTTCTGTGCCTTCCAAAAAGCGAATATCTTCACTATTCACATAGAAGTTTAAAAAACGACGCGGTTTACCCTCTTCATCGCATAAACGGGCTTTGATGCCAGGACAATTAGTATCCAAAGCATTAATTAATTCGGCAACACTTGCACCATCGCATTCAATGGTAGCTTGATTGTTAGTAAATTTCTGTAAGGGAGTAGGAATTAATACTGTGACAGCCATATTGTAAATTGTGAATTATGAATGATGAACTATGAAGAAAATATCAACCACTAACCACTATAAAGAACGGACAACTCTTACTCAATCAATCTTTTGACTTTTGACTTTTGAATGCGTGAGTTTTAAATTCCGCGTAGCGGTGCTAGACCAAAACTTGTTGCCATTCGAGACGTTCTAAAGTGCGGGAACGTTCTAAAGCACGCTCAAAACTATCTAGTTTAGGATCGATTAGTAAAGGTTCGCCGATGTAACCTTGTACTGCTTCTTGAGTCTTGAGTCCATTACCAGTAATGTAAGCGACGGTAGTTTCTTCAGGATCGATTTTGCCAGCTTCTACTAATTTCTTCAAAACTGCAATAGTAGTACCACCAGCAGTTTCGGTGAAGATACCTTCAGTTTCTGCTAACAGTTTCATGCCTTCGACTATTTCCGCATCAGTAACAGACTCAATGTTGCCACCAGTTTTGCGGGCAACTTCTAAAGCATAAATTCCATCAGCAGGATTACCGATCGCAATTGACTTAGCGATGGTATTGGGTTTAACTGGGGTGACAAAATCCCGTCCTTCTTTAAACGCTGTCGCAATAGGAGAGCAGCCCTCTGCTTGGGCGCCACTGAATCGGACTGTTTTATCATCTACTAACCCGACTTGGATGAATTCCTGGAAACCTTTATAAATTTTGGTATATAGAGAACCAGAAGCTAAAGGAGCCACCACATGATCCGGTAATTGCCATCCCAATTGTTCGGCAACTTCAAACCCTAGAGTTTTTGAACCCTCAGAATAGTAAGGACGCAAGTTAATATTGACAAAACCCCAACCATAGGTATTGCCAACCTCAGAACAAAGGCGGTTAACTTGGTCGTAATTGCCTTTAACCGCCATTAAAGTTGGGTTGTAAATCAAAGTCCCCAATACTTTACCTAATTCCAAATCCGCCGGTATGAACACACAACAATCTAAACCAGCATGAGCGGCGATCGCCGCAGTGGAGTTAGCTAAATTACCCGTACTCGCACAAGAAACGGTACTAAATCCTAATTCTTTAGCTCTAGTTAAAGCCACTGACACTACCCGATCCTTAAAACTTAGGGTGGGCATATTGACGGCATCATTTTTAATATAGAGATTTTTTAGACCCAAGCGGCGCGCTAAACGACGGGATTTTACCAGTGGTGTCATCCCAGTACCTACATCAATGGGATTTTCGCTTTCTACGGGTAAAAAAGCTTGGTAACGCCAGATGGAATTGGGACCGTTGGCGATACTTTCCCGACTGACTTGACGACGAATTTCCTCATAATCATAAGCCACTTCTAAGGGAGCAAAAGTTTCTTCACAGATGTGAATTGCTTTTAAGGGATATTCAGTCCCGCCTTCTTTAGAAACTAACTTAGTGAAAGTAGGTTTTTTTCCTAATGGTTTGGTTTTCGGTGCTGTTGCTTGGGTCATGGTGATTCTTGTCCTTAAATCTTTTGGTCAACCTTCCTTATCCACAAAGACTAACACATCTAAATTTACTCGTCAACAATATCCGACTATTTTAGTCGGGATTGATGCCAACCATCTAAAACTTAATCATGGCAAGGAAAAGAGCAATTAAGATTTTAATGGCAGTTAATTTGTTACAATATTTAACAAAAGCTGAATTACCAAAAATTAATTGCTATAATTTACCCTTTTATGACTCAAACCGTCTTACCTACTAAAGCTAATCATTCTGTTAACGCTAACGTTACGGCTCACACTGAGCCTGTTAAAATACCCAAGGCTCACCAAGAGGATTTAGGACCAGTCAGTGATATGTCACCGGAGAGTTGGAGATATCATCCGGAAATGATCGCTGAATACTACCGTAAACGTCCTCTAGAAGTATGGGGAAGACTAATTAATATTTTCCTTACTTTTGTTTCTTTTCTTTTGGGATTACGGTGGGATTCTCTTTGGGGAAAAACCACTAAAAATGAACAAAAAAGAGCAATTCAATTAAGAGAAATTATTACTAAATTAGGTCCTGCTTATATTAAAATTGGACAAGCAGTCTCTACCAGACCAGATTTGGTTCCACCGACATATTTAGACGAATTAACTCGTTTACAAGACCAGTTGCCAGCTTTTTCCAATGAAATTGCCTATCAATTTATCGAGGAAGAATTAGGTGCCCCTCCCCACGAAGTTTACGCTGACATATCGCCTAAGCCTATAGCTGCAGCCTCTTTAGGACAAGTTTATAAGGGTAAGTTAAAAACAGGTGAAGAAGTAGCTATTAAAGTACAGCGTCCAGATTTAATTCGCCGCATTACTTTAGACGTATATATTATGCGTAATTTAGCAGCTTGGGCGAAGCAGAATATTAAGCGAATTCGTTCTGACTTAGTGGGTATTACTGATGAGTTAGCAGCTCGTCTTTTTGAAGAAATGAACTATCTTCAAGAAGGAGAAAATGCGGAGCGTTTTGGGAAACTTTATGGTCACCTCCCAGAAATTTATGTTCCCAGAATTTATTGGGAATATACAGGCAGAAGAGTGCTAACCATGGAATGGGTAAATGGGGTCAAACTAACCAATATTAAAGAAATTAAAGCACAAGGAATAGATGCTACTCACTTAGTAGAAGTTGGAGTACAGTGTTCCCTGCGTCAACTACTGGAAAATGGATTTTTTCATGCCGATCCTCATCCGGGTAACTTGTTAGCCACCCCTGATGGTAAATTAGCCTACCTTGATTTTGGCATGATGAGCAACATTAAACCTTATCAACGTTATGGTTTAATTGAGGCGATAGTACATCTAGTTAACCGAGATTTCGAGTCATTAGCTCATGATTATGTCAAGTTAGAATTTCTTACTCCTGATACCAACTTGAAGCCAATTATTCCTGCTCTGGCGAACATTTTCAATAATGCTCTAGGTGCCAGCGTAGCCCAATTAAATTTCAAAAGCATTACTGATGAAATGTCAGCTATGATGTATGAATTTCCTTTCCGCGTGCCTGCTTACTATGCTCTAATTATTCGCTCCATGGTAACCCTAGAAGGAATAGCAATCGGCATCGAACCTAATTTTAAAGTACTCAGTAAAGCTTATCCTTACGTAGCCAAAAGATTACTTACAGATCCATCGCCAGAGTTACGTTCTTCCCTAAAAGATTTGTTGTTTAATGAGGGTAGCTTTCGCTGGAATCGTCTGGAAAACTTATTAAGAAATGCTAAAAATTCCCCAGATTATGATTTCGATGGAGTAGTCAATCAAGGAGTAGATTTTCTCTTTTCCGAAAGGGGTTCATTTATCCGAGATAAATTAGTAGATGAAGTAGTAAATGGGTTAGATATTTTTGGCAGAAAAACTTGGTTTAATTTTTCCACTTCCTTAAGAGAAACAGTGGGATTAGCCGTGCAGCAACAACCACTTGAATTAAAAAATAGTTCTAATGGTCAGACAATGACTCATTTAACTAATATTTGGCAAATTTTAGAAGACACTCCTGGATTTGATAGCCTGAAATTATTACCTGTTCTAGCTCAATTACTGCAAAAGTCGGAAACCCAGCAATTAGGTCAAAAAATTGCTTCCGGTTTAGCCCAGAAAGCTGCTGCTAGACTAATTCGTAATTTTTTGTTAAATTCAGAAAATAACAGTAATAATAATCGGTTTAACAACCGACAAAAACTATCTTTGCCAAAAGCAGCCATGCGCTAATTTAGGTTAATGAAACGGGGGGTTAAAAAACTATATAAGTACTGAAAATCAAGGCTTTTGAATTCTGAATTCTGAATTCTGAATTCTGCATTCAATCACTAGTTGAATAGCCCCCTTACTAAATTTTGCCAAGGTGAGCAGGAACTTTTTGTCAAAAAAAGAGTCTGATTAGAGAGAGGTTGCATGATTGGCTTAGAATATATTATGATGTCAACTATTTCTTTATCTTGGTCTGAATTATCCATTGCTATCCCTCAGAAAAGAGTGAAAATTGAGCAGCTCTCCCATTATGATTTAATTGTACGCTGTACAAAGGGTTCAGAACCCGATAGGGTTGCCTTTGCCGAATTATTGAATCGTTATCAGTCTCACGTTGATAAGATCTTATATCATTTAGCACCTGATTGGCAGGATCGAGCCGACCTAGCACAAGAAGTTTGGATTAGAGTCTATAAAAATATTAAACGACTTCAAGAACCAAATAAGTTCCAAGGTTGGTTGAGCCGCATTACAACTAATTTATTTTATGATGAATTACGCAAACGCAAGCGATTTGCCACTCCCTTATCCCTAGACGCTTCCATATCAACTGATGACGGAGAGATAAACTGGCAAGTAGCTTCTGATGCGCCATCACCAGAAGATAATCTCAGCACCAACGAATTTTATGAGCAGCTGCAACAGGCGATCGCCGAGCTACCAGCAACTTTTCGTACTACAATTATCCTTAGGGAAGTACAAGGAATGAGTTATGAGGAAATTGCTGAAATTACAGGAGCGTCTCTCGGTACGGTAAAATCTAGAATTGCTAGAGCAAGATCTAAATTACAATCAACTTTACAACCATATTTAGAACAAAAGTAAGTATTTGATAGGAGTAAAGATTATGATGAGCGAACAACAAAATTTTTCTGATAAATGCACCTTCGAATTATTGAGTGCTTATCTCGATGGTGAAGTAACTCCTGCTCAAAGTCAACAAGTACAACAGTGGTTGGCAAACGATCCGGAGATTCAACAACTTTATGAGCGTTTACAAGTATTGCGCCAGGGAATCCATAATTTACCCACTCCTGAACCAGAATATTCTGCTCAACAATTGTCCCATCAAGTTTTTGCGAAAATTGATCGACAACGTAAGCACAGAAAAAGATGGCTTTGGGGAGGAGGAGCGATCGCTGCGATGATAGTTGCTGCGGTAGGTAGTATTTTCTCTGATACACCTTTACTACAGTTGGCGCAAAAAGAGGAAACCGAATCTTTAATTATTGCTTTCAATCATCCTCCTATTGAACTCCCGGTAGAAGAGTCATTAATGATCCCTTTAGATCGTTCCTTGATTGAAATTTCTGAATAACGAGAGGTTAATTAATACTCTCTCGTTAAACCGATGCTGAGTAGCTCAGAAGTAAAAAGAATCTCCGAGATCCTGCGCTTCACTCAGGATATTATTTAGTGGGAGATATACTTCGCTTCTAGAGGCAAAAGGTCTAAAATACCTTTAGACCAATTATTTAAACATACCATGAGCTTAAACATCTACTTTCTCAGACACGGTGAAACTACTTCTAGTATGAGTGGGGGTTATTGTGGAGTTTTAGATGTAGATCTAACTCCGGAAGGATATCAAATGGCAGAGGATTTTGCTGCTGCCTATAAAAAACTTTCTTGGGGTGCTATTTTTAGTAGTCCCCTCACAAGGGCGATCGCCACTGCTCATCCCTTGGCTAGCGCAGTTGGGATGGGTATTCAGCAAAGGAGTGGACTAAAGGAAATTGCTTATGGTAATTGGGAAGGAAAAACCCCGCAACAAGTAAATCAAGAATATCACGATGAGTATGTACGTTGGTTGGCAGATCCCGGCTGGAATTCACCCACAGGGGGAGAAAAGGGGATCGATATTGCCCGTCGTAGTGGAGAAGTGCTCGAAGAAATAGAGCAAAGCTATCTTTCTGGTAATGTGTTGGTAGTATCCCATAAAGCAACTATCAGAATTATGTTGTGCTCTTTGTTGGGCATTGATGTAGGGCGTTACCGCGATCGCATTAGCATGCCTGTTGCTTCCGTCACGATTGTAGAATTTACCGAAAGAGGACCTTTATTAAAGATTTTAGGCGATCGTTCTCATCTGCGTCCAGAATTAAGAGCGAGACATGGTACATAAGCTAATATTTTCGTCAACTTAAGGTAGAAATACTTGACTACTGGTTGAATGCAGAATGCAGAATTCAGAATTCAGAATTAAAAATATTTGGTTCAACCATTGCTTAATTCTTGGTTTCTGAGTGTTTGTTATGATGCTGCATATACATCAAGTAACTGCTAACAGAAATAAGTAGAATTGATAGTGCTAAATAAACTATATCTGTTGCTACTTTGATATCCAAGTTTAACATTTTTTTAAATAGACTTACGATCAGAGCAACAATAATGACTTGTATAAGTTTCCCTTTTAATTGCTCTAGCGATTCAATCTGCAAAACGTTAATTTCTAGTTTTCTGATATCAATTTTAGAAATAAATAGTTCATAAATACCGAAACTAAAAATTAATAAAACAATACCGATTAAGTAGTAGTCTATTCCGCCAATAATATAAGAAACAATTTGATACGTTGCCTCACCTTCAGGATTATTTGGATCGAAATTCAGGATGATTCCTGCCCAAACGTCTAGAGTACCAATTACAAAAAGTTTTAGAGTACTTAATAATCCAAAGATTACTGGTAAAAGTATAACAAAACGGAAATTCCAAAGAGCAAATTCAAATAACTCTTCAATTTTTTTAATTTTTCTAACCATTATTCTCAGAAACTGGTGCTAGAGTGCTTCAATAAAACAGGAGTTGAAAACTAGTATAAATCCTGTTTTTAAAAGACTTTCGACTTACCCGTAGCAGCACTAAGGCAATTCTAAATCATTTATGAAAAGTTTAACGAATTTTTCCCAAAAATTGAGCTGCGATCGCCTCCTTCCCTGGTGAATGTTGCAAGTGCGATCGCGCTTTTGATAACTAAAAACTGGTAACTTGTAGCTTTAAGCGATCTAATTTTTCCCATACCGCTTGTAATAAACTGTCTAATCCAGTACGACTTACTCCAGAAATAAGAAAAATAGGAGTCTCCGTCAGTTGTTGTAATTCCTCTCTCACTTCTATTTGCCTTTCCTCTATAGCAGCATCAATTTTGTTGAGGGCAATAATTTGCGGGCGCTGGGGTAATTCATGTCCATAAGCTTGTAACTCTGCTTGAATAACTTGATAATCTTCGAGGGGATTAGCAGAGGTAACATCTATTAAATGTAATAGAAGACGAGTGCGTTCAATATGCCTTAAGAAATCATGCCCCAAACCGACTCCTTCATGAGCACCAGCAATTAAACCTGGAATATCGGCAAATACTGTACCATCTCCCGTTGATTTGCGTACTACACCCAAATTAGGAACTAGGGTAGTAAAAGGATAATCAGCAATTTTGGGACGAGCTGAAGAGAGGGCGGCAATTAAAGTAGATTTACCAGCATTGGGAAGTCCAATGATACCTACTTCTGCCAATAACTTTAATTCGAGACGTAAATTTTTCTCTTCCCCTGGTAAACCTGGTAAAGCATATTCTGGAGCACGGTTACTGTTGCTGAGAAAATGCTTGTTGCCTAAACCGCCTTTTCCTCCCTCCGCCACGACTAAGGATTGACCTTTTTCGACTAAATCGCCGATTAACTCATCGGTATCAGCATCATAGACCATGGTACCGCAGGGAACTTCGAGGAGGCGATCGCTTCCTGATGCTCCAGTGCGATTATTGGGACCACCTCTTTTGCCATCTTCAGCTTTAAAATGGCGGGCATATTGGAAGTCGAGGAGAGTTTGCAGATGTTCAACGGCAACTAGAATAACTGAACCACCTCTGCCTCCGTTACCTCCGGCTGGTCCTCCGGCTGGTACATACTTTTCACGACGGAAAGCGACTATACCATCTCCTCCCTTTCCTGCTTCAACTTCAATTTCTACTCGATCAATAAATTGCATGGTTTGTAATTGGTTGATAGTTGATGGTTGTGGGTAAGAGCTGAATATGCCTGCCACCTAGTTTAGCATAATTATTCAGCCCTAATTATTCGAAGCCCTATCAGGAATACTACACCGTCACGGAATGAAAGCAGTCACCCTAGAAGAGATGGAATTAATACAAAAGTTCTAGTTCGCTACCTGACCAAAGACGATGAAGTAGTAGTAGGGTGGGCATTGTGTATCTAGATATTGGTTGTCTAAAATGAATAATAATCACAATGCCCACCACCCACCAAAAGTCAAAAGTATTTTTCAATCAGCAATCAACAATCAATAATCAACAATCAACAGTTCTCACCGGAATCTTTATTACTGAATCGACGTTCTAGATAAAGTCCTAATCGATCTTCAAAAAAGAATTTTTTCTCTCCTAAAGCAGGCTTTAATTCTGATAACCAAGTCGCATTAGGGTTATATTGAGCAAAGAAAGGTTGTTTACACCAATTGGGATCGCGACCTTGAAGAAAAGATAGTACAAAAACTTTCTCCCGTATGCCATAAAATTTTATTTTTGGTAAAGAATATTTTTGAATTAATTTAAAGATTGTGTTTCCGCTTTTTCTCATCAACGTGGTTTAGTACACTGAAAAGTTGGGTTTTAACTCTATTAAGAATACATGGCTTTGATTCCATCAAAGGAGCAATAAGTGAAATAAGTCATAATATAAAGTATATTCTTATTTTTTGCCGATAATTTAGGTTTAGCTTTTATTTGCTTTCTCTTTCTTAAGAATGAAACAGCCCTGCTGCCCTTATGAAGGGGGAAACCAGGAGATGCTTCGCTGTTTGTTTCACGGGGGCTAGGGGGGCGAAAGCCGGAAAATTTATTGTCTTGGTTGTGTCTACACAGTAGCCCAGAAGAAGCACCTGGGACAATTACAGAATACAGCTGAATGTTTTCAGGGGCGATCGCTGTTGATTTATTTAGACCGAAAAGGGTAAGGGCAACTATTCTATACCCAGTTAAGTATTCTTGAGTTTACACATAACTTATCTATAACTATTTTCAACCCTCAAATGAAACTCCACATGTCACAATAGAGAAAAAATCTTAAAAAATCTTAAGGAAAAGAGACTGATGGTAGCTACACCAGTAAAAACAACTAAACGCTTAACTACCCAGGTAGAAACTATTGCTCAAGACACGATCGCCATCCGCTCTCTAGACTGGGACCGCGATCGCTTCGATATCGAATTCGGCCTGCAAAACGGTACTACATATAACTCTTATCTGATTCAAGCAGAAAAAACTGCCTTAGTTGATACATCCCACGCCAAATTTAGGCAACTCTATTTTGATGCTCTCAACCAACTTATCGAGCCTCAAACTATTAACTATTTGGTGATTTCCCACACAGAGCCAGATCACAGCGGTCTGGTTAAAGATATCATTGAACTTGTTCCTAATGTGGTAGTAGTTGGCTCTAAAGTAGCGATTCAATTTCTTGAAGGTTTTGTTCACATTCCCTTCCAACGCCAAATAGTCAAAAATGGAGATACCTTAGATCTTGGGAACGGTCATGTATTGGAATTTGTCAACGCACCTAACCTGCATTGGCCTGATACCATATTTAGTTACGATCGCTTTACCCAGGTGATGTTTACTTGTGATGCTTTTGGCATGCACTACTGTTCCGATGCCCTTTTTGATGAAGACTTAAGCGCTATTGAACCAGATTATCGCTTCTATTACGAATGTTTGATGGCTCCCAATGCCCGTTCCGTTATTTCGGCGATGAAACGGATGGATAAACTCGGAGAAATTAGTTTAGTGGCTAACGGTCATGGTCCACTATTAAAGCATAATCTCCATGAACTTTTAGAAAATTATCGCAGTTGGAGTCAAGCACAAACTAAAGGGGAAAAAACTGTCGCCCTATTTTATATTTCTGACTATGGTTATGGCGATCGCCTTTCTCAAGCTATTGCCAGAGGCATCACCAAAACTGGGGTTGAGGTAGAAATGGTCGATCTCAAAGTAGCAGATATCCATGAATTAACCGAATTAGTCAGTCGTTCTACAGGTATAGTGATTGGTATGCCTCCACTCAGCAGTGACAATCAAGCAGTAATTATTAATAATATCGGTACTATTCTCGCTGCTGCCCACAGTAAGCAAGTAATTGGCATGTATGAATCCTATGGTGGTGACGATGAACCCATCGATCCTCTGTTATCGAAGTTTCTTGACGTTGGCTTAACTAAAGGTTTCCCTTCCATTCGGATTAAAGATACTCCTAACGAAACTACTTACCAACTATGCGAGGAGTCAGGTACAGATTTAGGGCAACTATTAACTAAGCAGAGCAACATTAAACAAAGGAAATCTCTCGATAGTGACTTAGATAAAGCTATGGGGCGCTTGAGTGGTGGTTTATACATCATCACGGCGAAAAAGAGCGAAAATACGGGGGCAATGTTAGCATCATGGGTAACTCAAGCTAGTTTTGAGCCTCCTGGTTTTACGGTGGCAGTAGCCAAAGATCGCGCCATTGAGTCTCTCATGCAAGTAGGGGATACTTTTGTCTTGAATATCCTTCAAGAGAACAAATATCAAAACTTAATGAAACATTTCCTCAAACGTTTCCCCCCTGGTGCCGATCGCTTTGCGGGAGTGAAAACTCAAACCGCTCAAAATGGTTCTCCTATCCTCACTGATGCACTTGCTTATCTTGAATGTGAAGTAGTTAGTCGCATGGAAGTTTCCGATCACTGGATCGTCTACAGTAAAGTTAATACCGGACGAGTCTCTAGCCCTGATGGTTTAACCGCAGTTCATCACCGCAAGGTAGGTAATTATTACTAATTTGAGAGTTGGTTTGCTTACTTTTATTAATATTGTAGTTGTGGAATGTGGGCTTTAATTCGCCCACCTTCCTTTTAATTAATTTTGTCTAACTACTTGTCGCATTTGAATTGTCCAAAAGGGGAAGTTTTGACTGGGATTGATAGTTACACCAGAAATACCATTTTGAGCAAAGGCATAATCTTTAGTTTGCCATAAGGGTAAATAAGGAACTTGTTCAGCGAGAATCTTTTGAATTTCTCCAAAAACCGCTTGACGACTTTCCGTGTTTTGGTCTTGTCTTTGTCGATCAATTAACTGATTGAGCAAGGGATTGTAGGCAAAAGAGCCCTGTGTTTGCGCACCTCCTTCTAGACAACCTTCACCTTTTGAACCTTTAACACAGTCCAAAAATGGTTGAATATAATTATCAGGATCTAAAAAGTCTGGATACCAGTCGCTCAAAAAAGTTGGATAGATACCTTTACCCAGATTACTAAAAGCAGTCGCACTTTCAACACTATTGAGCTCAAATTGGATCGTGCCACCTAATTCTTTTTCAGCAAAAGCTTTAAGCGTAGCCGCTACACCAGCACGAGTATTAGAAGCGGAAGGATACCACACTTCAATAATGGCAGGATTAGTCTCCGAATAACCAGCTTTGTTTAATAACTCCTTCGCTAGACTAATATTCCCATCACCATAAGCTTCTTGAAAACTAGGCTGATACACTGAAAAAACACTAGGAATGAGACTGTAAAGTGGTTTTGCTTGTCCCTGTAATACCCTCTCAATAATTAAACTTCGATTCATTAAAGCGGCGATCGCCTGTCGTACTTCCAATCGATCTAAAGGTTTTTGATTGCGATTTAAAACCAGATAATTAACTACCGTTCCCGAGCCTTCCACGTCTTGCCATTTTCCCTCTTCCGCACCTTGAAGTAAGCTGGCAATTTGTTCTGGCGCCAAAGATTGATAAGCTACATCGATCGCCCCTGTACGGAAACTATTGAACAGGTTAGCAGAATTACCGGCATATATTTGCATATCAATGCCTTTATTGGCCGGTTTTCCCTGCCAATAATCCTCAAAAACATCTAAACGGAGTGAATCACTCGTAAATTCTACCAACTGATAAGGACCAGTACCTACTAATTGATTGGGGTTAAATTGTCCTTCACCGATAGTGTAAGCCTTAGGCGAGACAGCACAAGCACCAGGGAAAGCTAAGAGAGAGGGAAAAGCAGCAAAAGGTTTGCTTAGCTTAATGGTGAGCTCATATTCGCCTGTGGCTTCAATGATATCTATAGTATCTGCTAACAAAAATGAGGGCTTACCAGCATTTTTAATAAACCGCTCCAGGGAAAACTTCATCGCCTCAGCATTAAAGGGCGTACCGTCATGAAAAGTTATCCCTTCTTGTAAAGGGATAGTATACGTCAAGCCATCACTACTTACTTGGGGCATTTCTTTCGCCAACAGAGGTTTTAATTCTGTCATTCCCAATTTGTAGGTATAAAGGCTCTCTCCCACATTGTAGATAATATTTAGTCCCGCTAATTCGTAACTATCGGCCGGATCTAAAGTACGGGCTTTTAAAGTTGTGCCGATAGTAACACGGCCATGTGAAATACCTGCTGTTGGTTGCGAGCCTTGATTTCCTGAATTGGTATTACAAGCTACTGCTAATGCTAAACAAACAAAAAATAAACCTAGATGTTTGAGAAATTTAAATATCTGTTTCATGAAAAAATTAAACTATCGATAATTAACGCTTTAACAATAAACAATTAACAACTAAAATAATAATATAAAGATTATGCTATGAAAATATTTAAGTCTACTCAAAGATCATGCTTACTGAACCCCTAACCATCCGTTACTATCAAAAACTCACTGACGCAATGGTAGAGTTGTGGCACAGAGGTCGCCGTTATGATGAACTCCGGCTCTATATGGATGGATATATTGCCTGTCTGCGTCAGACCAATGTCTTAGAAGCGTATTTAATTCACCGTTTAGAAGAAGAATCATCGCGTTTTTTACGAGATCCTTCTAATTTTGAGTTATCTCTACCGCGAACTGAAGTAGAACGTGATTACAATTAGAATGCTACTTTTTCAAGCCTGTAGAACCTACATCCACGCTTTGTCAACTTAAGCTAAAACCAGCCCCACCTTCAACTCCTCAAGTTTAAGGCGGGGTATAAGTCCATATTGAAACAGGATTGCTAAGAAGCTAGAGCGACTTCTACCATTTCTTGCAATTCGCCACTTTGGTAAAGTTCAATCATTATGTCACTGCCACCAACAAATTCACCATTGATATAGACTTGGGGAATAGTAGGCCAATTAGAATATTCTTTAATTCCCTGACGAATATCATAGTCGGAGAGAACATCTAAAGTTTCATAGGGAACACCTAAAGTATTCAAAATTTGTACCACATTGTTAGAAAAACCACATTGAGGCATTAACTTTGACCCTTTCATGAACACTAAAATCTTGTTTTGCTGAACTAATTGATCAATTTTTTGCTTTAATTCTGGTGTCATAATCAATCCTAAATTGTTCTGAATAATTTATGTTAGTTAGAAAGTTTGACCAGCTTGTTGCCATGCTTGAGGAGTATAAGTTTTCAAAGCAAGGGCATGAATAGCTTCAGAATTGAGTGCTTCTTGAAGAGCACTATAAACAAGCTGATGTTGTTTCACTCTGGTTTTTCCCTCAAATGCAGAAGATATAACCACTGCATCGAGATGATCCCCACCCCCGGTTAAATCTCTTACCATAACTTCAGCATCAGGAAGTTGAGCTTGAATCAAACTTTTTACTTGTTCTAGGCTAATCATCATTAACTATCTTAATTGTTCATTATTATTAATTGCTGATTGCTCATTGTTGATGGTTGATTGTTTTCCAGCATCAATCATCAAGCATCAACCAGGTTAATTACTAGATCTTTGAAAAGGAGCGTCTACAAAACCAATTTCATAAAGCTGTTGGTATGATTTCTTTCCTAGTTCACTAGTGGGATTTTGAGAGCGAATGATTTGGATTAGCAAGGGAACAGCTAATTCAGCCTTATTTTGTGCCCGATGGACTAAAGCTAACTGGTATGTTGCTTCATCCCGCAAAGCTGCTGTTTTTAAAGCGCCTTCTTTTTGAGACTCAGCAATACGATTATCAATACCAGAGAAACTGTTGGCTAGTTGAAGATAAAAATTAGATAGCTGATTAAAAATTCGTCTCGCTTGTTGTAATTTAGTAGCTGCTAGATCATATCTTTCACCATTGATGGCTTCTTTGGCATCATTCATGAGGTTTTTACCACTTTGAAGACTAAGAAGAGTTTCAGTTTGATTGACGGGAGTAGCGACGTTATCTTGTTCTACTTCCTCTGCTGTAGTCTCTGCTGTAGTCTCTGCATTGGGTTCGCTAAGTGGGGCAGTTTCCTCTTGAGAACGAACAGGTAAAGCGGTAGTCATAGTTAAACATAATAAACACAAATAGCTTAGGCTATGACGATAAATAGTAGTTAGTAACATAGAACGTATGAACTAAGTTTATAGCTCAGTATTATAGTGGTTTAAAGTATCTTAACAGATCTTAATATTTTCTGGAATAATCTTTTTGAAAATTGACAAGCGATTGTATGTACTTTACTGTTATCTTCTGCGATAAAATTTGCTTTTGAGGCCATTCCGTTGTCCTCGTTGTTGTAGTCGCAATTGTCTGTTAACATGAGACTCTGAGATAGGGGAGACTAACCCAGCAGGATTAGCATACATTTCTCCTCTGCCAAAATGTTGAAACCAATTCTCAGATGAACCACCAAAATTCTCTCCAGCAAAGCTCTGGCTGCTATTAGAGAAGAAATCGTTAGATGAACTTCTAATTCCACCAACCTGAGCAGAATTGACTAATTGATGTTGTAAGCCCGCGTAGGAGATGCTTTCATTTTTACCGCTAAGAATATTGGAGACTTGACTATTGAAGTTTTGCTTATTGTTGAAAACGTTGCTGAGAGAGGAGTTGAGATCGTTTACTTGTTTGTTGGAAGTGATGTCAAAATCATAAACATCTTTATAGATATCTCCACTATCTACTTGGGGAAGAATAGAAATTTTACTAACTCCATTTAGCTCGATGGGTTGGTTGATATTCAGCTTTTTGATACTGTGAGTAATGTAGCCAAATAAATTTCTGGCAGAAAATTCTGGCTCTTCGACAACAATGAAGGGGTTACTACTGCTGCTATCAGTTTTGGATTTAGTTAACTCGCCAATCAGAATAGCTAAATAATTACTTGTCTGTGGAGATGAGGATTCATCTCTATCAGTACCCAAAGAAGTTAAAGCCACTGAGTTGTTTTTTAGTTGAGGTGATATCTCTCCAGTGTTAGTTGAAGTTAAATTAAGCGCTAGTAGCATTGAACTGAGATTTGTGTAATTATTGGCTATCTCTTCTAAGCGCTGAATCAATAATTCTCCGTCAGCATCATCTGGAGACGTGGCACCGAGATTAATGGCATAAGCATGGGAGTTAAAGTAACTGAGGCTAATTAACCCCGTAGAAATGCTGAAAAGTTGCTTTAATTTGCCTAGTTGTTTTAGCATATTTACGACCAATTTTATTCATCCACTATGTTAACCTATCACCTGAATAATCGCATTAATCATCTAATTCCTCCCCATCGAAAGTTCAAGATTGATAGTCCTAAAATCAGTAAAAATAAGAATAGGCCGATGGTACAAGCATAACTGATATCGAGGTCTTGAAAAGCTCTCTCATAAAGGTAATAAACTACAGTTTTAGAACTATTACGCGGTCCTCCTTGAGTCATAATATAAACTTCCTCAAAAACTTTAGTAGCGCTCAAGGCAGAAATAACTCCTACTAGCAGCAAATAAGGTTTCATTAAGGGAATGGTAAGATCCCAATGCTTAGCTATGCCATCTGAACCATCCATCGCTGCTGCTTCGTATAGTTCACCGGGAATGCTTTGTAATCCTGCTAAGTAAATAATCATGTAATACCCTAGTCCTTTCCAGATGGTAACAATCATTACACTCCAAATTGCCCATTGAGGACTAGTTAACCAAGGGATACCTTCTCCCATACCCATAGATTGGAAAAATTGGTTAAAAATTCCTTTCGACCAGTAAAGAGCTTTCCAGGCAATGCCAGCTACTACCATTGATACTACCACAGGAGTATAATATGTCATTCTAAACCAGTTAATGGCTTTGATTTTTTGGTTGACTAAAATCGCTAAAAATAGGGGTAGTATTACTAAAGGAGGCACTACACCAAGTAAATAGAGAAAAGTATTCTTCACTGTTTGCCAAAATACTTCATCTGACCATAATCGTTGAAAGTTTTCCCAACCAATCCATTGCGGCGGTTCAGTTATGATTATGTTAGAACGGGTAAAACTCAAAAAGAAAGCTTGAATTGCTGGATAGAATACGGTAACTCCTAAAATAATCAGAGCTGGGAGTAGAAATAGATAGGGTTTAATTTTTTGTAACAGGCGATCGCTCATTTAGAATAATTATTGATTGTTTTAGTTTAAGCTAATTACTAAGTACTAGTGAAACCAGAATTTAAACCCGATCATGTTTTCATCTTTTTAGAAATTTTCTCCTCAGAAGGAGGCATTCAATCTTATATTAAAGACTTGTTACAAGCCTATCAAACTCTAGGATATCAAGCAGCAATATTTTTACTCAGAGATGAACCAACTTCTGACCATCTCTATCAAAAAAACATTTTCAAATTTCATTATCTGAAAACTTTACCGCCATCTTTGGGGAGATTAAAATTAGCATACTCATTGTTAATGTGTCTCTTACAACGCCGTCCTGAGCTGGTTTTTTGTGGTCATATTAAGTTAGCAGGATTAATTAGTATTTTCTGTAAAACTCTAGGAATTCCCTACATCATCTTGACTTATGGCAAAGAAGTTTGGCAACCCCTACCAAAACTAGAACGTCAAGCATTGCAACAGGCTGCCAGTATTTGGACCATTAGTCGCTATAGTCGCGATCGCCTCATTAAAGCTAATTCAGTTCATCCTCATCAAGTCAAAATCCTCCCTTGCGTAGTAGATGGTAATTGTTTCACTCCTGGGAGTAAACCCCCAGAATTACTTGAACAATACAATTTAAAAGGTGCTACGGTTTTAATGACTGTAGCCAGGTTATGGTCAGGAGATATCTACAAAGGAGTAGATGTTACTATTCGGGCTTTACCCCAAATTCTAGCCGTTTTTCCAGAGGTCAAATATCTGGTTATCGGTAGGGGTGACGATCGACCTCGTTTAGCTAAATTAGCTCAGGATTTAGGGGTAGGTGACAAGGTCATTTTCGCAGGCTTTGTACCCACAGAAGAATTAGTGGCCCATTATCGAGTCGCCGATGCTTATATTATGCCCTCTCAAGAAGGTTTTGGGATTGTCTATTTAGAAGCCCTCTGCTGTGGACTTCCGGTCTTAAGTGGAGATGCCGATGGTTCAGCAGAACCCCTACAGGATGATCGTTTGGGGTGGCGCGTTCCCCATCGAGACCAAGATGCTGTTGCAGCTGCTTGTATCGCAATTCTCCAGGGAGAAAACCCTCGTACTAATGGACAATGGCTCCGCGAACAAACTTTAGCTAAGTTTAGTAAAGAGGTTTTACCAGAACAACTTGCCAGTTTAATTCAGGAAAATAGAAAAATCAACTAATATTAATATCGATAAATTTCAGTAAATTGATGTCAATAAAAGTCATTAAAACCAACAAACTTTGGATTAGTACTTGGCGAAAATTTCGCCGCAATAAAATGGCAATTGCCGGCAGTATAACTTTGATTTTTCTAATTTTAGGAGTTCTCATTCTGCCAATTTTCTACACTACTTCGATCGATAAAATTGATTTTACCCAGGCAACTTTACCTCCTAGTTGGGAGCACCCTTTTGGTACTAACGATTTAGGTCAAGATCAACTAGCAAGGATTCTTTTTGGGGGAAAAATATCCCTGAGTGTAGCTTTAGCCGCCATGTTAGTAGCTATTAGTTTAGGCACTACCATCGGAGCGATCGCCGGTTTTTATGGAGGCACGATCGATAATCTTTTAATGCGCTTAACCGATCTATTTTTAGCTTTACCGCAACTACCTGTTTTATTACTAGTAGTTTATTTATTTCGAGATGCGATTAAAACTATTGCGGGGGCAGAATTAGGAATTTTTTTATTGGTAGTATTAGTAATTGGTTTGCTTAATTGGATGTCAGTAGCACGGTTAGTACGAGGTTCATTTTTACAGTTACGAGCCATGGAATTTGTCAGCGCCGCTAAAGCGAGCGGTGCCACTCCCCTCAGATTAATTTGGATTCATATCTTGCCCAATGTGGTGAGCATAATTATTGTGGCAGCTACTTTAGCTGTCGGGAATGCGATTATCGTCGAATCAACCCTCAGTTTTTTGGGTTTAGGATTTCCTCCTGATGTACCTACTTGGGGCAGAATGTTATACGACGCTCAAAACTATCTCAATTCTGCACCCTACATGGTAATTTTTCCAGGTATGGCAATTTTTTTAACGGTACTAAGTATTAACTATATTGGCGATGGCTTAAGAGATGCTTTCGATGTTAAAACTTAATTTATCGGTATCGATACTTAAGTAAATATTCGTGAATGTGATTGCTCAACGACATTGCCTCTGACTATACTTATAGATAAATCCCGATTGCGGATCCTCCTTGGACTGGTATATTAGTCAAGATTGTTAATTTATTTAACTAGCTATGAAAAATTTATGGATTCAACCTCAGTAATTGTTCCTTTTGTAGATCTAGCATGGCAACATCAACCCTTACACGCAGAGATAGAAAAAGCGATCGCCCAAGTTATCGAGAGAGGAGATTTTGTTTTAGGTGAAGCCCTAGCAGAATTTGAAACTGCTTTTGCTCAAGCTTGTGGGGTAGAATATGGCATCGGAGTAGCCTCAGGTACAGATGCGATCGCCTTGGGGTTAAAAGCTTGTGGGATCGGCTCAGGAGACGAAGTAATCGTACCTGCTAATACCTTTATCGCTACGGTAACTGGTATCATCCAAGCAGGTGCGACACCAGTTTTGGCAGATTGCGATCCCCACACTGCTTTAATTAATCTCCAAGCAGCCGAAAAAGTAGTTACCTCCAAGACTAAAGCAATTATACCAGTACATTTGTACGGACAAATGAGTTCACCACAACAGTTATTAGATTTTGCAGCTAGTCATCAATTAATCATTTTTGAAGATGCCGCCCAAGCTCATCTAGCCAGCAGGGAGGGTTATCATGCCGGTGGGATCGGCACAGCAGCAGCATTTAGCTTTTATCCGAGTAAAAATTTGGGAGCATTTGGTAATGCCGGGATTTTAGTTACCGACGAGCCAGAGGTGGCTCAAAAAATGCGTAGCTTACGTAATTATGGCGCGCCTAGTAAATATTTTTATACTGAATTGGGGATGAATAGCCGACTAGATACTATCCAGGCAGCAATTCTGAAAGTTAAATTACCACATCTAAACTCTTGGAATCAATTGAGAAATAGAGCAGCACAACAATACGATCGAGATTTACAAATACTTGAGTCTCAGGGCATAACTCCGATTAAAAACCAAAGTGGCATTGGTAATGTATATCATTTATACGTTATCCGTGTAGCCCAAGAATGTGTTTTAAATCGAGATCAAATCAGAAAAAAATTAACCACACTCGGGATTCAAACAGGTATTCATTATCCGATTGCCTGTCACCTCCAACCAGCTTATCGATATCTTGGTTATCAATTAGGAGACTTTCCCCATACAGAAGCGTTATCTCAGCAAATTTTATCTTTACCTATGTACCCTGGCTTAAGCCGTAATCAAGTTAAATTAGTTTGTGAAACCTTGGCTGAATTATTATTATAAATCAATTTTTATTTAAAAATAACTAAAAAAATATGTCTATTGCTAACAGTAATAAATTCGCTTTTTATCTTAAAAAAAATCAATTAAATTATTTAATCATAGTTTTATTGGCAATTCTCTACGCTCCGGTGTTGGTACATTGGTATGGTGGTTGGTTCAATAAAAATATCAGTATTGAACACGAATACTTTAGTCATGGACTAATCGGCTTGCCTTTTGCGGCTCATATTGTTTGGATACAAAGGAAAAAATGGCAACGCTTAGAAAATAGCTCTCATCCTCTAGGAGCTATCTGCTTAGTGCTGGGGGGAATACTTTATCTCACAGGAGTAAGTGAATTTGTCAATCTCTCTTTGCCGCTCATACTATTGGGTATATGTTTATGGCTCAAAGGTTTTGCCGGAGTCAAACTCAATGCATTTCCTCTAATTTTAGTATTTCTAGCTACTCCCAATTCAATTCCCTACCTCATTACTCCCTATACCCTACCCCTACAAAAATTTATTGCTTCCACAGCGGGTTTCATTTTGATGCAGTTTGGTTTTGAGGTGAGTGTAGAGCAAATTTATCTGGCTGTGGATGGTAGGTTGGTAGAAGTAGCTCCCTATTGTGCTGGCTTAAAAATGCTTTTTGCTAGTCTGTATGTTTCTTTACTGTTGTTATATTGGACAGGTAATCTAGGCGATCGCACCAAAACAGTCTTGTTGCTCAGCTCTGCTGTAGTAATTAGCGTCACTGCCAACGTAATTAGAAATGCAGTTTTGGCATTCTTTCATGGTACAGATCGAGAAGCGATGTTTGAATGGTTACATGAAGGTTGGGGTGGAGATCTTTATTCTGCTACGATGTTAGGGATAATTTATTTATGCTTAAGATTTATAGAAAAATGGGACTTCGATTTAGAAGCAATAGATAGAGCGGAGCAAGATGAACAAGCTTATGAAGACTCTCAAATCAAATTTTAATTCAACCTTTGTGGCGAAAAAATCTCAATCTCAAACAGCTTTCTTAGCCCAGATAGTATTATTAATTTTTTTAGGATTATTGATTGTGGTGGGAGTATTACCTGGTTATTGGCAAGGAGGTAAATGGTCTTGGTCAGATCTAGCTAAGATAGAGAATGCAAAACAACTGCGTCAATTACAAACAACAGGCATAACTATTCCTGGCTGGAAAATCAAATATCAACGACAAGTTTCTATCAACGATAACGAATGGTCATTACAATTGATGGCTAAGAACAATCAAGAGGTCGTTTTATTACTTTTGCCTCAAACTTATTATCTCAATAAACCAGGGGTGGAGTGGACGGACTTGAATGGACTTAGAGGGTGGAAAAGTGATAGCTACCAAAAACTAACATTTACTCTTGACTCAGGAAATAAAGTAGAAGCCCTTTTTCTGCGTGCTTGGAGCCAACGTAAAACTTTTGCTGTAGTAGAATGGTATGCCTGGAAATCAGGGGGAAGTTTTGCTCCGAAAAGGTGGTTTTGGGCAGATTTATGGGCTCAGTTACAAAAACGCCGTGCTTCCTGGGTAGCTGTTTGCGTCCGTATTCCGATTGAGCCTCTAGGAAATATAGAAACTGTTAGACCTTTAGCTCAATCCATAGCTAAAGATGTTCACACCATCCTCTCAGAGAATATATTAGCCAATTAACTCAATAACCACTAGCTAAAATTTTTAAACGAAGAAAGATCATGTCCAATCGTTTTTACTTTTTGAGGAGAAATTTTTTTAAAACTACTTTGCTCAGCCTGATCTGTTTTGCTCTTAACGAAGGAGTATTATTCGTTCCCCAAGGTGTAAGTAAAAATCTAACTAATTTGAGTCGCTCTAGGAAAAATAAACAATTGGTACTTCCTTCTAAATCAGAGAAAATAAGAACTTTTGATTATACAGAGCCTATCCCGGAAGGATATCAACCACTTCCTTTCTCCGAAGAAACCTCAGAACAATTTAATAGCTATAGACTAAACTTCGGAGATAGCATTGTTGTTAGAGTAGAAAGGTTTCCTGAATTTAATTTTTCTGCCTTATTAGATGGAAGTGGAGATGTAATCGCCCCTATTTTAGGCAAAATCTCTCTGCGAGGGTTAACTATCGAGGAAGTAGAAACTAAAATTAGCTATGAACTAGGTCGTCGGTTCCTTCAGGAAAATCCCCGAGTTATTGCCGCTGTTGGAAGACAACGTCCTGTTACCCTAACTATTATAGGTGAAATATTTAGACCAGGTTACTATACTATTGGCCCAGTAATTCCTATGAGTAGGGTGTTAAGAATTGCCGGAGGTGCTACGAGCAATGCTGATTTGCGTTCAATTATCGTTAGACGTACTTTAATTGATGGAACAGTTATCGAGGAAAAGTTAGATTTATATACACCTTTAGTTAGGGGGGAAAAAGAACCCAGGATTCGTTTACAAGGAGGAGATACAGTAATTATCTCTAGACTAGAAGTAGGGGAGGATCGAGATTACGATCGCCTCTTAATATCTCGCAGTACCCTACCCCGACCAACTATTAAGATTAGGGTAGTGGCTCCTATTCAGCCTGCCGGTGTAGCGCTCAGAAACATCAATATACCTAACGGTAGCACTTTTCTAGATGCAGTGGCGCGACTGCCAAGGTTTATACCTTTAATAACCAAAGAAGATGTTACTTTGATGAGGTTCGATCCCGAATTAGGTAGAGTAGTAACTCAGACTTTAAATGTAGCAGAAACTGTAGAAGATGGAGATTTAACCCAAAATGTTCCTTTACGAGATGAAGATGTTATTATTGTTAGCCGTACCATTTTAGGAAAAATTCTTGCTGGAATTAGAGTTCTCACCCAACCGATCAGGGATGTTTTGGGCTTGACTAACTTTATTGACCGTTTCGACCGTTTCGACCGTCGTTGACCGTCGTTCCTAGTTCTGGTGCTGTGCCAGAGTTCCAGTGAACAGAAAGTTTAGAATAAAAGATATATAAGATTAGAAAATTTTAGTTATGGCTCCACCTATTATTAAACGATTTCTTATTTCTCTTAATGAACATAAGTTTTTGGGTTTTTTAGTTTTTATTTTAATCTTGGGTATTTCGGTAGTTTTTGCGATACAACCCAAAGAAGAAATCCGTCGTTATAAAGCAATTGGGAGATTATCTTTCAGTAGTCCACCTCCTACCTTTACAGTAGCTGGACAAGAATTACAAATTCAAGGATTCGCAGTAAATATTAATACCCTTTTATCCCCAGGTGTTCTAGAAAGAGTAGCTGAAAGATTAGAATTTAGTGTCAGAAAACTTCAAGAAATCATTATCAGAAAGAAACTGCGAATTATTCTGCCTCAAAGTCAGGGAGACAAGGGAGGACCACAGTTGATCACCTTACAGTATCAAGACGATAAAAATCCAGAGGAAGCAAAATTGATTGTGGATGTATTTATGGAAGAGATGGTAGAAGAAAGTTATTTCATTAATACAGCACAATTACAAAACAGAATTCAGAGCTTAGAAGAACGTTTAATTGTAGTGCAAAAAGACCTTACAGAGGCAGAAAGGGCTTTTTATAATTATCTTTCTAAAGAAGGATCCAGTTTATTATCTATCCAAGATGGCAGTTTACTTGCCGCCATTGCCGGCTCTCAACAACGAAAAAGAGACCTCAAAGTTGTTTTGTCGGGAGTAGAAGCAGAAATTGAGAGCTTAGAAAAGCAGCTAGGTTTAACTTCCGATCAAGCCTATACTTCTGCTGCTCTAAGTGCCGATCCCATTATTGCTAATCTGCGAGCACTGATCTTGCAAAATGAAATACAACTGGAAAGATTAGGCAAAGATTTACGTCCTGAGCATCCCACCATTGTAGAGTTACAAAAGCAACAAGCAGTTAATGAAAAACTTCTAGAAGAGCGAGCAGAAGAAGTGATCGGTAATGACGGGTTGTTTAAGCCTTTGTCGGCAGAAATTCGTCAAGACAGTAATTTAGATCCCACTAGGCTAAATTTAGCAGCCAGATTAGTCGCCTTAGAATCTCAGCGTGAAGCGATAGAAAGTCAACTAGAATCAGTTATTGATATAGAGGAAAATCTACGTCAAGAATATGAACTATTTCCTGATAAACAACTGATGCAAACAAGATTAATCCAACAAGTTCAAAGTCAAAGAGTTCTCTATCAAACTGTTTTTGCTGCTTTAATGGATGCTAAATCGGCCGAAGTAGAAACCGGCAGTAGTTTAGCCATCGCCCAAACTGCTTTTATTCCTCCACAGCAGCAACTTTCCTCAGAACAGAGTACAGCCTTAATCTTACTATCAGGATTAGGGATTGCTGTGGCTACTTCTGTTGGTCTAATTTTTTTATTTGCTACTCTAGACGATCGCTTCCATACTCCCGAAGAATTGCGAGTAGCCTTTGTGGAAAGAGAAGTTCCTGTCTTGGGAGAATTACCAGTTATTCAATTTCCCACTGCCTCGGGTAAAAAGATTCCGGTTTTATTGGAGACTAATTCCGGTTATCTCTCTTTTTATGAGCGTTTTCGCAGTAATATCCGTCGTTTAGGGGCTGAGGATACTAAGGTAATTTTGCTCACCAGCGTCAGTAATCAAGAAGGAAAAAGTGTCTGTGCCTATAATTTAGCGATCGCTTCTGCCCATGCAGGTAAACGCACTCTTTTAATCGAAGCAGATTTAAGAACTCGCTCTCCGGGATCGCGAAAATATTTTAATATTGAACCTCGTCCAGAATCAATTAATAATCCTGTTAGTTACTACGATTTAAGCAATGATTCAATTAGTTTAGTTCCCAATCTAGAAAACTTGTATATTCTACCAAGTCCAGGATTCCAACAACAAGCAGCAGCTATTATTGAATCTAATGAAATGCAACGGCTTCTCAGGGACGTTCGTGCTCGCTATGATATGGTAATTATTGACACCCCCTCTCTGTACCGTTGTAATGATGCTTTGCTGCTTGAACCTTTAGCCGATGGAATTGTGATCGTTACTCGTCCAGGCGTAACTCTCAAAAGTCTCTTAGGTGAAACTATCGATGAGTTTATTGAAGGGGAATTACCTTTAATTGGTGGTGTAATTAATGATGTCAAAAAATTAACTCCTCTTCCTGAGTTATCTCCGGAACCGGATTTTAATTTTTCTCTAGATTCTGAAGAAAACGAGCTAAAACCATCGGAAATCTAAATGGTGAATAGTTAATTGTACCAGTTCCACAACCATCAACCATCAACCATCAACCATCAACCATCAACCACCAACAAAATTTACGGTTCAATTAATGAGCGTTTACCCCATTTAGGATCTAAGTTAACTTGAATTAAAATATGACCAGCTATATCTCTGAGATCCTGATCGGTTAAGTTTCTCATCTCTGGGAAAAGATCCGATCTTTGTGTATTAGTATGGATTAGAGAAAGATCGTCTTCTCCATCATAAGTAGTGGGGTATTTCATATAATCAACCAAACCAAGTAGATTATCTCTAGGAGGTACAGCACCAGCTAATGCTTCTATTCCTAGTCCTACATCAGGATTAGTTTTAGTTTTTCCCTGAAGGTGACATTTGCTACAAGTCGAACCAAATAGCCTAGCACCACTTTGTGCTTCTTCATTGGTTAAGACAATGGTGTCTCCTTGTTCGTTTAAGGTTACAGTGCGGATACTCTCTTTAATTTTGAGAGCATCAGCAGAACCGCTGTTAAACTGCCAAGCAAAAAAAACAGTAGCTATAACGATTAAGATTAATCTCTTGAACATGATTCTCTCTTAAACTTCTCCTCTACGAATAGTTATCATTGAAGTTGAAGGCTTGAAGCCCCATCACAGAGAGTGCGGGGTGCTGAATAAATAAACACCGATCTTCGCGCCCTACCTATTTTCCCTTAAAAAAGGGGTATATTTTCTCTAATAATGTAAACTTTTATTAAAATCTATGACCACAATCATTTCTCAACTACCTCCAGATGTTCTCCAACGCTTGCGCAAAGCCGATCAGCTGTGGTATCAATTGCGCCATCAAGATAGACAATATGAAGCGGTTGTTAAGCAATGTAAAGAAAATTTACCCAACTTAGACTGGGATGTGGTCATCAGTGGTGGTACCCTGGGTATTTTATTGGCAACCGCCCTGCAAAAACAAGGTTGGAAAGTAGCCTTAATTGAAAGGGGGATTTTACGAGGAAGAGAGCAAGAATGGAATATTTCTCGTCAAGAATTAACCTCATTTGTAGAGCTAGAATTATTAACCGAAAAGGAGTTAGAATCAGCGATCGCCACTGAATATAATCCCGCTAGAATCAGCTTTCATCAAGGTTACCAACTCTGGGTTAGAGACGTTCTCAATATCGGAGTCTCTCCTGTTCTACTGTTAGATTATTTAAAACATAAGTTTATCAACTTAGGGGGAAAACTATTAGAAAATACTCCTTTTAAATCAGCTACAGTTTATGGTGATGGTTTGTTAGTAGAAGCAGGAGACAATCAGTTAAAAACTAGATTATTGATTGATGGCATGGGTCATTTTTCCCCGATCGCCAAACAAGTCAGGAAGGGAGAAATACCGGAAGGGGTTTGTTTGGTAGTAGGTAGTTGTGGTGAAGGATTTAAAAACAATGAAACTGGAGATCTGATTGTTTCTTTTACACCGATTAAAAATCAATGTCAATACTTTTGGGAAGCATTTCCAGCTCAAGATGGCAGAACTACTTATTTATTTACCTATCTCGATGCCCATCCTCAAAGACTCGGTTTAGAAGATTTAATGAAAGATTATTTAACTTTATTGCCAGAATATCAAGAAATTGACCTACAGGAAATAGATTTTAAGCGATTTTTATTTGGGTTTTTCCCTGCTTATCGAAAAAGTCCTTTAAAAATGCCTTGGGATCGGATCGTAGCGATCGGAGATAGCAGTGGCAGTCAATCACCTGTTAGTTTTGGCGGATTTGGAGCGATGGTAAGACATTTAAAACGGCTTACTTTTGCCATTGATGAGGCGTTAAAAATTGATGCTCTGACTCATCAAGAATTAGCACTGATTCAACCTTATCAACCCAATATTTCTGTTACTTGGTTATTTCAAAAAACCATGAGTGTAGGAATAGCTCAAAAAGCTGAACCCAATCAAATTAATAATTTAATGAGTGGCGTATTTCAGGTGATGGATAAATTAGGAGATGATGTTTTAAAGCCATTTCTGCAAGATGTAATTCAGTTTGGTGCTTTAAGCAAAACTTTGCCTCTTGTTAATCCTAAGTTAGTCTTACCTTTGCTTCCACAAGTGGGCTTACCATTATTAATTGATTGGTTAATTAATTATGTAAATTTAGGAGTTTACAGTGGCTTATATCCACTAGGAAAATCTCTACAACCGAAGCTGAAAAATTTATCTAATCGACAACAATACTATTACCATCGTTGGTTAGATGCGTGGAAATATGGTTCAGGCAATGATTACGATCGGTAAATTAACCACAAGGTTCGTAGGTTGGGTGGAACGAAGTGCAACCCAACACCTAAGTTAAAGTCAAAACTCAAAATTCAAAACTCAAAAGTAATTTTGATAATTGAAAAAGTTGGGTTTCACCTGCCTCAACCCAACCTACACAGATGCTATTTTTAGCATGGGTAATCAATCGAACATGATATTACTCTCTCATTTTATTTAGGATTGCTATATTGTGACTCAGACAAATTAGCTAAAAAATAACCAATTAAGTATAAAGAACCACAAATAACTAATAATCTTTCTTGATTGTGATGATTAAGTATAGCTCGATTTAAGGCAACAAAAAGATCGGAATAAATTTTAATTTCTGTTAACTGAGGACAAATATTAGTCGCTAATTGAGCTAATTCTTTTGGTTGAGCACTGCTGCGATCGGGAACAGGAACTAAGTATAATTGATCGTCTCGACGCATTAGAGCTTGAAAAATACCAGCGTGCTCCTTGGTGGAAAGCATGCCCATAATCCAGGTTACAGGTTGGGCTAAAGTATCAACATATTGGCGTAAAAATTCGGCAGCTTTGGTATTATGAGCACCATCAATTAAAATGGCCTGATTTTGCCAATTAAACCATTGTATTCGACCATTCCAGCAAGTTTTCCTCATGCCTTCTTGAAGAGCATCTAAACCAATTTGCCAACCTCGCTCTTGGAGAATTTGTACAGAGGCGATCGCGATCGCTGAATTGATTAATTGTGCTTCTCCTAATAAGCTTAAAGGATATGTAACATCTTGGTACATTGCCCATCTTTGCGGATTATTTTCTTGTTTAAATTCTTGAGCTGGTTCAACCCAAACTGTAGGACAATTAAGTTCATGAAGGCGAGTTGCTACTACTTTTTTGGCTTCTACTGGAAGTTTTCCAATGACGGCAGGACAATTTTTTTTCAGGACACCGGCTTTTTCTCTGGCAATATCAGCTAAAGTAGGACCTAAACGTTGCCAATGTTCTTTACTAATAGAAGTAATGATACTAATTAGGGGATTATTACAGACATTAGTGGCGTCTAATCTTCCGCCTAAACCTACTTCCATAATGGCGATGTCAACTTGAGATTGGGCAAAATATAGCCAACTAGCAGCAGTGATAACTTCAAACTGAGTAGGACTTTCATCTCGAGGATTAATAGCTTGTTGGATTTGCCGCAATATTTCTGCCAATCGCTCGGGAGCAATAGGGTTATCATTGAGGCAAATCCTTTCAGTCCAATCAACTAAATGAGGAGAAGTATAACGTCCAACCTTGTAGCCAGCTTCAGTTAAAATTGAGGACAGATAAGCACACACCGAACCTTTGCCATTAGTACCGGCAACATGAACGATCGGTACTTGATGCTGAGGATTGTCTAAAGCTAATAACAAGTTTTCTATTCTTTCTAAACCCAGATGAATGCCAAAGCGTTGAAAGGGACGTAAAAGTGAATCAATATTTATAGTCATTGGTTGATAGTTAATGGTTGATGGTTTATGGTTGATGGTTGATAGTAGAAAACAATCAACCATGAACAATTAACAATCAACCATCAACAGTGAATGTGTCAAAGCGTGATATTCTGAATTTTACTACTAATAGCTAAACTTCTATTTGGAACCAGTTATGTCCCCCTCCCAATTTTCTCCAGAAAGTGGGCAATATGATGATTCAGAGACGATCACTATTTATGATGAAGAAGGGCGATCGCTAGATTGTTATATTGAGAATGCGATTGAATACAAGCATAAAACCTATTTTCTCTTGATGCCAATTGATTTAACCATCCTCATCCTCGCTGAAGAACAAGATAGCGAATATAATGGAACTATCATGGTAGAAAACAGTAATGAAATTGATGCTATTTTTGATGATGCCAAAGCAGTTTTAGGAGAATTAAACCTTTATCTCAAGCGTACTGGGTTTATTCTTACTGCCAGTGGAGAATTACCACCTTTAGAAGAAGACAATATTCTTACTCTAGAATTAGACGACGATCACTCAGAAATAGAACCGGAGGAATTACAATTTCTCGCTAGTTTTTATCATCTTGCGCAAAAGTATAATATTTGTACTCCCCTAACTCCTATTCTTTTTGTAGCCGAAAGAGCGCACGATGGAAAAATAGAAATGCTTAAAGGTGAAGATGAGGAATTGCAGTGGATTTTAGAAGAATTACTTTTTGAGGAGTTAGAGTGAATTATTGAAGTGTTGATTGTTCATTACTGATTGATTTGGTAGGTAATTTAATTTTGAACCAAGCACCAATAGTTTCAGGATGGTTTTGCGCGATAATGGAACCATGATGAGCTTCGATTATCTCTTTGACGATCGCTAATCCTAAGCCACTTCCCTCTCGAGATTCTCGAACTCTTGATTTATCTCCACGGTATAATCTTTCAAAAATATGAGGTAGATCTGAACTATTAAAACCCGTACCTGAGTCAATAATATCAATCTCAATATAATCATATACTGAATTAACTAATCTTAAGTCAAGTTTAATTGTTCCTTGCTCATAACTATGTTTAATGCCATTATCAAATAGGTTAATAAATACTTGAGTAAGGCGATTCATATCAGCTTCTATATGAATTATTTCAGGACCAGAATAACTAAGCTTAATATCTTTTTGTTTGGCTAATACTTCTACAGATTGCCATGCCGAAACAATTAATTGCTTTAAATCTAAAGATTGATAGTGTAAATATTGATGGGGATCTTCGTGTAGTTGGCTAATATCTAGCCAATTTTGGACTAGGTCGATCAAACGATTAATTTCTTCATACATCTGTTCAACCCATTCTTTTTCTTGATTTTTTGTCCTTAGCAGTAATGCTTGGGCTAACAAAGACATAGAAGTTAGAGGTGTTCTCAATTCATGGTTGAGATCGGTAAAGGAGCGATCGTGACTTCGAGATAATTCTACTAAAGCTTGTTGATTTTCAATAAATATACCTACCTGTCCTTGAGCAAGAGGGCAACTATAAGCTTTCAAAAAAACGGAATTATTACTCTGATTATTTTGGCTATCATTGACAGCATTAATTAATAAATGATTGCTCGGATAAAATTGCCATTCTATTAATAAATTTTGCTGCATTTTTCTGGTTTGTTGAATAAGTTGATCTAGTTCATAAGATCTAACCAATTCTAAAAATAAACGAATTTTTTGAGGTTGCCAACGTTCAATTTGGAGAATATCTCTTGCTTGTTGATTACAATAGATTAATTGATTTTCTTCGTCTATTCTTAAATAACCAATGGGAACTTTCTCGAGTAAATCTTGATTAATTCCTAGCTCTATTTGTGCAGCTTGATATTGACGATTAAGAAGATTAATACTACGACGTACTAAAGAAATTAGGGATAAAGACTTTATCGATTCAAATTGGGGTAAAGAACTTAAAATTTCCTTTAACTGAAGGTTAATTCGATATTGTCGCCAAAAATAAATACTAACTCCGATGATTAACCCTAGCAGAAATGACATTGCACTTATCAAGTATCAATTACTAGTTGCCGCTCGAGAAGTGGTTATGAGCAGATTAGTTAACCAAACCTATAACCAAAACCACGCACAGTGATTAAATATTCTGGATTACTTGGATCCAGTTCTAACTTTTCCCTTAACCAACGAATATGTACATCTACAGTTTTGGTATCTCCCAAAAAATCTGGTCCCCAAACATTTTCAATTAACTGTTCCCGATTCCACACCCGACGAGGATAACTGATAAATAAATCTAATAAACGAAATTCTTTGGGCGAGAGATTAATTTCTTCTCCACGTACAATTACTCGACATTCATCGGGAAAAAGAATAATATCTCGAAACTGACGTACAGAAGTTTGAGATGAAGCATTCAAGGATTGACGGCGAAGTAAAGCCCGACAACGTGCCACTAACTCTATCATACTAAAAGGTTTAGTTAAATAATCGTCAGCGCCGACTTCTAAACCGAGTACTCGATCTGTTTCTGTGGCTTTGGCACTAAGAATCAAAATTGGAATCATATTACCACGATGGCGTAGCAATCTACAGATATCTAATCCATTGACTTCAGGTAACATCAAATCCAGAATAATCAGATCGATAGGGCATTCTGGATTTTTCGTTTCAGGATGATAAAGTAAATTTAAAGCTTCTCTGCCATTATTGGCTTTGATTACTTCATATCCTTCATCTTGAAGGGCAATGCCAATCATATTTCTAATTACCTCTTCATCTTCAACTATAAGAATGCGACTAACACATTGCGACATCTTAGGAGACGGAGTTGGTAACGAGTCAAGGGTTAACATAAAAATAATTTAGTTTTTTTTCTCTACCAACATTTATAGCAGAAATTCAGACATCTTTTTACTCAAGCTTAAGAGACTGTTCGTAAACTATTGTAAATAAAGTTTCAAGATAGAGGAAAATAGGATAACAAAAATAGTAGTATCATTGAAGGAAAAAAATGAAGCGTCCGCCATACCCGTCAGATGTGACCGATGATGAGTGGGAACTAGTCATCTGATCAAGCTAGTGAGAAAGTCAGAAGGAACACAGGAACAACCCAGTCTCATGGCCATGGATAGTCAATCGGTAAAAACAGCGGAAAAAAAGGGCATGGAACAAGGAGTAGATGGATTCAAGAGAATTAAAGGTCGTAAACGTCATATCGTAGTAGATACGTTGGGATTAGTACATAATTGCTTTGTCAGTGCGGCTAATCTA
>JAAUYA010183802.1_pt1 | contig 47286 bp, 35 predicted proteins | sample 7278161 | NCBI WGS metagenome assembly JAAUYA01 (sample SAMN14350120, study PRJNA611818) | marine sediment metagenome | isolation source: surface marine sediment (3m) | place: French Polynesia: Moorea | collected 2018-08
ATCAAATCCGGCTAAACAACCATAGAAACTGTAGGGGCGCAAGGCCTTGCGCCCCTACCCAGAAAATAATTTTACTTTACCAGCGCGTAGGGCATCAATCCAGCGTTGTCGCTGTAATCTCTCCTCCTCATCGTTAATCCAGTCTACAAATGCCTGAAACTCATCATAACCAATCATTGAGTAGCTTCTCAATCTCTTCAGGCGTAAAAGGATTCTCTCCGGCGCGGAGGGCATCAAGCCAGCGTTGCCTTTTTAATCTTGGTTTCTCTAATGCTTCCTTGGGAAAATCCTCTGAATTATTAGTCCAGTCTATGTATGCCTGAAAGTCCTCAATGGCTCCTTCAGAGTCACCAGCGAGTGCCCTAGCTAGACCACGGCGAGAGCGATACCTTCCCGGTAGAGGATCGAGAGCTACTGCCTTGTCACAGGCACTCATCACTTCACCAGCATATCCATGCAGGCTACCAAATAAACAGAGATCAGCCCAAGAACTAACAGAAATTTCTAGCTTGGGAGCGAGCTTTTGTGCTTCTGCATAGGCGGATATCGCTTCGTCTACCTTGCCTTCTCTTGCAAGCTGCTCGCCTTCTTTGACGAGGCGTTGAGCTTGACCTTGTGCTGCAAGCTGTTTAGCTCTGGTTTCTGGATTGAGGTCGAGGTTGGAATCCCATTGCAGTGCTGTTTGGAACTTAGCAACGGCTTCCTCTACCTTGCCTTCCTTCGCCTGTGCCTCACCTTCGGCAACCAGTGCTGGTGCTGCTCTCTTCAGGAGGGATGAAGTTTGGCAAGTTTTTAGCTCTTTAAGTATCGCAGGGCGGTGGCTTAGGTAATCAGCCAGCCAATTGCAGCCGCGCACCAGCAGAGTATCTATATCCATCGTCCACTGATCCAAGTTCCAGAGAATCACAGTCTTGTCTAAACTAGCAGAGGCAAGGGTCTTGGCATCGGGACTGAAACTGACATCAAGGACTTGAGCTTTATGACCTTGGAGGATTTTGAGCAGTTTGCCGTCCAAACTCCAGACTTTCACAGTGTTGTCTATACTAGCAGTAGCAATAGTCTTACCATCAGGACTGAAACTCACGCTGTTAACAGAATCGCTATGGACTGGGATGGTCTTGAGCAAAGTGCCATCCAGACTCCAGAGTTTTACAGTGTTGTCCCGACTAGCAGAAGCAAGGGTCTTGCCATCGGGACTGAAACTGACATCATAAACCCAGTCATCATGACCTTGGAGAGTCTTGAGCAAAGTTCCATCAAGACTCCAGAGTTTCACAGTTTGGTCATCACTGCCAGAAACAATGGTTTTGCCATCGGGGCTGAAACTGACGCTCTGGATTGTATTATTATGACCTGAGAAAGTTCTAAGCAAAGTGCCATCGAGACTCCAGAGTTTGACATTGCTGTCTGAACCTCCAGAAGCGATGGTCTTGCCATCGGGGCTAAAACTGACGCTCTGAACCTGCCGACTATTATGACCTGGGAGGGTTCTGAGCAGACTACCATCCAGATTCCAGAGTTTCACAGTGCCGTCCCAACTAGCAGAGGCAATGGTCTTGCCATTGGGGCTGAAACTGACATCTCGGACCGTGTTATCATGACCCCGAAGAGTCTGGAGCAGGTTTCCGTCAAGGCTCCAGAGTTTCACAGTTTTGTCATTGCTGGCAGAAGCAATGGTCTTGCCGTCAGGGCTGAAACTGACGCTTTGGACATAATTAGAATGAGCTGGGATGGTTTTGAGTAAAGTTTCATCCAGGCTCCAGAGTTTGACAGTATAGTCAGCACTAGCAGAGGCAAGGGTCTTACCATCAAGGCTGAAATTGATATCATAGATTTTACCATCGTGACCCTGGATAGTCTTGAGCAAAGTGCCGTCAAGGTTCCAGAGTTTTACTGTTTGGTCATCACTGCCAGAAACAATGGTTTTGCCATCAGGACTGAAACGGACGCTCCAGACTTGATCACCATGACCTTGGAAAGTTTTGAGTAAAGTGCCGTCAAGACTCCAGAGTTTCAGAGTTTGGTCAGCACTCCCAGAAGCAATGGTTTTGCCATCGGGGCTAAAACTAACACTCAAGACCGAATTCCTATGACCTTGAAGAGTTTTGAGCAGCGTTCCATCAAGGCCCCAGAGTTTCACAGTTTGGTCAGCACTAGCAGAAGCAATGGTCTTGCCATCGGGACTAAAACTGACATCAACAACATCATTATCATGACCCTGGAGGGTTTTGAGCAGTGTACCGTCTATGCTCCAGAGTTTGACAGTATTGTCAGCACTTGTAGAAGCAATGGTTTTACCATCGGGACTGAAGCTCACACCCCAAACCCAATCTTTATGACCCTGAAGCGTGTGGAGTAATGTACCATCAACACTCCAGAGTTTCACAGTTCCGTCATAACTGGCAGAAGCAATAGTCTTGCCGTCAGGACTGAAACTGGTGTCAAGGATATCAGCACTATGACCTTGAAAGGTTTTAAGTAAAGTACCATCAATACTCCAGAGTTGAACAATATTCTTCCCATCATTAGAGAGAATGGTCTTACCGTCAGGACTGAAACTAACGCTATTGACAACATCGAAATGACCCTCTAAGCGGTTGCGCTCTATAACTGCGTAAACTACCTTTTGCAGAGCAGTTATAGCCTCAATCTGGTCATTCGCCTTTGCACCAAAGGTCTTTTTCAGTTGTCCCCCCATTTTAAGCGCTTCTATCAGCGCTTCTATCTCTTGATGGGAAGCAAGGAGCCCTGTTGCTGATGAACTGAGAGCTTTGATTTCGCCGATTTCTGCCCGTCTCCTAGCTTGCATGGCGGTAACTGTTGTCATTGCTAACCCAAAGATAAAAGCAATTGAGCCAGCGAGGGCAAATTTCAAAAACCGATTCAGCTTTGCTTGAGTCCGTTGTTGTCGTTCCTTAGCTTCCTTCAGTTCTTTAACTAAACCCTGTTCTTGTTGCTTGCGGACAAAAGCCGCCAGATAATCGTGTACGAGCTGATATTGTTCAGCAATAAGCGCAGGAATCGGAAACACTAGCCCTGAACCTACTAAAATTTTTAACACCAAATCCATTTGTTTTGCCTCTGTCTCCATACCCAATCCCTCCAAACCCTTCACTAATTCCTCCTGCGTCTTGAGGGGGCGAGTATTTTTCTCATCCGTGAGCAAATACAAGACCAACTGGGCAACCCTTTCATTCCCTTTGCCACAGTCTTTGACTACTGCATCTAAATATCGCTCGACCATTTCTTCCTTCATGCCGCTTTTCTGATATTGCTCCAGCGTGGTAATTTTCTCCATTTGCAGTTGCGCCGCCACCACTTGCAACTCAATCGGGCGCACTTCTCCTATCTCCGCTGCTAAATCTTGCACCAATTGCTCAATCAGTGACTCCTCTAAAAAAAACTGAGTGTGTTTAGTTAAGCCTCGAATAACTGATTGAGCATCTTCGGTTGTAAAATTGCCCAAGTAATAGATAATACTTTTATCCAGAATGTTGTTATTAATCACCTCCAAATTCGTCAGACGGTTACACTCCAACAAATAATGCAGGTAATCTTCCCGCAGCGAAAGGATAACTTTTACATAAGGCAGTTCCAGACATTGCTGCAAAAAATCATAAAAAACCTTCCTCTGACTTGGCTCTTGGCAATCGAAGAAAAACTCTTCAAACTGGTCAAAAATGAGGACAGTTAACAGGTTTCGGCCAGAATTGTTTTGCAAATGTTCGAGAATAGATTTAATTATTACTTCACTCCCTTCCTCTTCTCCCCTCTTTTTAAGGCTATGTTGTACACTTAAGTCTTTTTTGTTTCTGCCTAGAAGATTCTCGCCCCCTAAATTTCCCAAGCTTGGGGGACTTCTAAATCTTGTTCCTCCCAGGATTGGCGGTCTCTGAGCCGAGTGATACACTGAGCTTGTCGAAGTGTCGAAGAGGGAGCTAGGGGAGCTCTCAAGGGTAGGGAGATCAATAAGTGAATTTGCTAAATGCTGTTTCAACTCTCCCACCCAATCGCCATAAACTCGCTGCAAAATAGGCAACACCCGTCGAGTATTAATAAATTCGCGCTTTAAAGCTGGTATTAACCCCGCCTCAATAATCGAACTTTTGCCCACTCCCGACTGACCATAAATAACAGTAAGCTTCATATCATCCCGATACATACGCCCAACCAGACGCTTGAGATCTTGCTCTCTCCCAGGAGCATCAAACTCTAGCGCTAGAGTTTTTTTCGACTCTATACTAGGAAAAGCAGTAGTGGTTACCTGCTGTTTAGGCTGCAATCGACTAGCACCAATGAACGCCCGGAAATTGAACTGACTTTCAATTGCCCGTCGCTCTTGCTTAATCTCAAAAGCAGTGAGATATTCACCTTGTTGGAAATAACCCCTTCGCAAAGCCTCCAAAATGCCAATATAAAGCTCTGGGTCGTAGTGAGGTTTAGCTATGGTTCTGGCAGATTTCCAAGAGTCGAGCGCTTGAAGGGCGCCACTCTTATTGATCGCCTTTTTTCTCTCTGCCAGATGTTGTTGTGCTTTCCCTAAGGAGAATAAATACCAACCCCGATGAAAAGAAATTTGCTCTGGTGAAGGAGTTGCGTTTGCTCGAAGGGCGTCACTCTTAGTGATGGCTTTTTCAGCACTCTCTAAAAGAGAAAGGGCTTGTTGAGCATATTGTTGTGCCTCACTCCAGACAGATTTCGCTAAGGCCACTTCAGCCAGAAAGCCATATATTCGCGCCTGTCTAAACTGGTCAGAATGGGCCTGATGGAGAGCTAAGGCTTGGTTGGCAAACCTTTCTAAATCACGCCACTGTTTCAGCCGATGCAGTACCTCTGCCAAAGGATTGATAAATTTAGCTACTAAATCTAGGCGATTGGCTTGTGCAAAGACCTCAATCGATTGTCGATAATAGTCTTTTGCTCGCTCACAAGCTTGCTGATATTCTCTTCGATGTCCCACCGCGTAGTTGCGCCACCACAAACCGAGATAGAACAGTAAATACCCGCACCGCTCTCGATTATCAGTTTGTTGCCACAGGGCTAAACTGCGCTCGTAATGATGTCGAGACTCTTCTTGAGAATTATCTGCTACTCGACCCAGCATAAATTCCCAACTCGCTTCTAATTGTTGGTCTAACTTGATGCCCCTATTTTCCAGTTCTTGACCTGCCGATTGGAATTCAGCGCAGCGGGATGAACTGAACTCTAAATTCAAGAAAGCACTATCCCAAAAGATGTTTTCGCGGCAGTCTAAAACCTTGGCAAAGACTTGATCAGACGTTTGTCGGATGAAATCAATTAACTCATCGGTGGCCATCTTAAACTCAACCGTTGTCGCCCAACTGTAGAAATCCGGCACTAACCGCATTAGCTTTTGCAGCACTTCATCTGTTACCCACAACACCAGAGGAAAGGAAAAATTGCGAAACTGTTCCCGTATCTGGTTAGTCGCTTTCAGCACTTGTTCAAGGGCAATAACAGACTCTAAACCAAACACCATCAAAGCATCTGGCTGTTCCTGACCCAGTTGTTTGGCGATCGTGGTATAGAGGGTTTGAACTAAAGGTTCCAACATTAACTCTCGAATTTCAACAGAGCATTGCTCCCGCAACTGCTGCGCAATTCTATCTTGCAAGGCAGCATAGTTACAATTAGCCAAAATTAAGGAAAATTCCCCTGGAAACCTGGTAATTACCCGGATTAGAGTTTTCAGTGACTCTTCATTGATGTCTTCTGGTTGGTGTAGGTCAGTCATCTGATTTTAGATTTTAGATTTTGGATAATGGAATTGTCCCCATGAATAAAATTCGGGGACTTGCCGATTGTCATCTGATTTTAGATTGAACCATTTTAGACTGTCTTGGTTTTAACCCATGACGCAATCTCAAATAAGCCTTATTAATTCTCTCCTTCTTCTTTGTTTCGCTCCTCTTCTAACTCTTTTGACCTCTCTAAAACTGGGTTAATATCAAACCAATCCTGCTCATCATTGCGGTACTCAAAAACAAACAAACTCTTCAACAAGTTTTGGTATTCCTCCTCTCCTGTAACAGCTTTTTCTTTCACCACTTGCCGCAACAACTTCCATTCGTCTTTTTTAATCGCCTTGCTTAACTCATTGCGACGTTGACTAATCACACGCTCTATCAGGTTCCGAGACAATGGCGGATCGTCTTTTTGGAGACAGTTCCTCAGCAACACGAGCAAATTCCTGACATGACCACCACTGACTTGACAGAGACGATCTAAAGTTTCAAGCTGATCAAATATTTCAGCAATGAAATTAAGTCGTTGCTGTAGCTCAACATCTGGAAAGGCTCTTGCCAGCAACATCTGTCGCAGCAAGGTAATCCCTTCCTCACAAGTGCTGCCATCTCGTTCCTCTATCCGCACCATCGGCAACAATTTGGGATCAGAACCAAAGCGACGCCTAAGAGGTTCTAGGTCGTTCGAGAAAGCAAAAATCAGGGGAATAGTGTAAACCACATGACAATTCACTTGTCTTAGCTGTTCCCCCCTGTCTACAAAGAGATATTCTGGTTGAGTACGTCCTCCTTGTCTTATCCTGTTATATATCCGGTCGAGATTGTCAATAATTACCACCAGTCCTGCTTTCCCTTGCTCTTTGAGCTGCCTTTTAGCAGGTTCAAGCAGTTCATTGTTAATTGCATCTAAAATGTTGTTCACCCGTGGTTCAGTATATTGGCGCAATAGAGAGCGAATATTCTTACTATCCTTAGCTTTTGTGGTGATTTCTCCGATACCAAGAGAAAGGGAAACTTTATCCTCTTTTGAGTTGAAACCTATATCGCCTATTTCAGGAACTTTAACTTTTAACCCCGTTACTTCTGAGGTTAAAAGCTCGGCTGCACCTTGCAAAAACTTTTGAAAGCGCGTTGGTTGCAGTTTGATTTGAGCTGATTCTAGACTTTGGCTTACCTGACGGGCGATCGCCAGTAAAATATCACTGATATCCACATCTGCCATATCTAGATCTTGAGAAGATTCAAAGTAAACCACATGAAAACCTTCCTTTTCCAATTCTGCCTTCAGCCGCGATAACTCGGTAGACTTACCACAGCCAATATGTCCTGTAAACAACTGACAAGTCGGCTCATCCCCTGAGAAAGTAATCGTGCGTCTCAGTTCCCTGATAATATTGCTGCCCCGCACCGAGGAGAAATCTATGTAATATTGCCGATCCTCAGGCTTGCTCAGATCGAGTGTTTTGCTAGGATTGGATGCCTTGAAGAATCTTCCTAAATCTATGGCCATAGGTTTCGGTATCTTTAATTTAGCTTCATTATATCAACTAGTGAATGAACTGGAATTAATAACTTTTCTCCTGTATCTTCTCCATAAAAACCAATCAATTCTCCCTTAAGCTAGAATATCCAGCGGAAGATTATAATTAAAAGTGGCAGTCTCTATAATCGACCAAACCCAACTCTGATGACGGAACGAGAATTTGAAACAATTATCAATAAGCTGGATAGCTTAGAGAGAAAAGTTGATCGAGACAATAAGCTATTAGCTGAAAAAATTGAACTGTATCGCCAAACATCTGAGGCTCAAATTAATTCAATTAGGGCGGAAGTTGAAGCGTTTCAAGAGGCGAATAAACAGCAAATTGAGGCGAACAAGCAACAAATCGAAGCGTTTCAACAAGCTAATAAGCTTCAAATTGAAGCTTTTCAAGAAGCCAACAAACAGCAGTTAAATGTCTCTTTAGGTGTGTTAGTTACTGCCGCCATAACTACTGTCGCTAGTGTAGTTTTAGGAATGCATTGATTTGCTGGCTAATAAAACCTTTTACTTGATGGGCGATCGCCTCCTTTACTCAAGCCCTTAAAATTAAACATTTGTAGGATGCGATCTCGAAGAGATCCGCGCTTACTTCGTCCCTGCTTCGCAGCGCGCGGTGCGCAACACACCACACCACCGATAATTTTCATTCATAACCCACATAATCAGGAATTTTTGGTACTTCATTTGTACCCCAATTGTGAGGATAAATTCCCTCAGCAACAAAGCGATGAAAACTAGAATCTTTCCAATTGATAGGAGCATCACATAAACCATGTTTAACAGGATTATAGTGAATATAATCGCAGTGATTAGCATAATCAAGTTCATCTTTGATTAAATGTTCCCAAAATCTTCTTTGCCATAAATTTCTTTCTTGACGTTGTTGACGAGATGAACTAATTTTTGCCCTAAGATTTAACTTTTGAACACAATTACGAGTTACATACTTTTTAATTAATCGCCAACGAATTGAATAATCGCTGTCGTTTTCTGGTAGTGTCCAAATACAATGAAGATGATTTGGTAAAAGCACTATAGCATCAAGAGAAAAAGGGCGTAATTCTCTGACATAATTAATCGCTTCTCTCAAGGTTTGACGAGCAATTTCACTACATAACCAAGGGATTCTTTGATAAGTAATTACGGTAAAAAAGTAAGTACCTCCAGGTACAATTAAACGTCTGTAGTTAGGCATTATATAGTTAAGGTGAACCAAAATAAGCTCAAGATGTGGTGCGTTGCGAACGCACCCTACTAAAAATTTGTGCTCAAACTATTTGGTCAATGTACCTAATCTATCAGAACCTTGCAGCTTTGGTCCAGAACAAATTAATAGTAGCAAATTCGCTAGAAATTATTCCTGTGATGGCACTTTTAGATACAGGGTTTACTGGATGGGTGGCAATTAATAATCAAGATGCTGAAAGTTTAGGATGGACTAAAGAAATTGATCCTCAAGAAATGGAAACAGCAAAAGGCAAAGAGTTTTTTAGTCTTTACCAGGGAAATGTGTTGGTAGATGAAGAACAATTTACCGTTACAGTTTTAGGTGGAGATGAATTAGAGAATATTCTTTTGGGTGTTTTATGGTTGAAGACAAAAAGATTAGTTGTTGATTTTCCTGCTGAAATCTTAACTTTAGGTTGATAATCATTTAAGTTAAAAGTAGACTTTCAATATAGATATAGCTTATTTCAGTTAGCAGTTAACTGATAACCAATGACCAATAACAAATTACTCAATCAAACTTTCGGCTTGATGAGCGATCGCCTCCTTTACTCAAGCCCTTAAAATTAGATGTTCGTAGGGTGCGTTCGCAACGCACCACAACACCAATAATTTTCATTCATAACCGACATAATGAGGATTTTTGGTACTTCATTTGTACCCCAATTGTGAGGATAAATTCCCTCAGCAACAAAGCAATCAAAACTAGAATATTTCCAATTGACAGGAGCATCACACAAATCATGTTTAACGATTTGGTAAAAGCACTATAGCATCAAGATAAAAAGGGAGGGAGTAGGGAGAAAGTATTGCGTAGGGTGCGTTAGGCGTTTTTGGGATTAATCAAAGAGGGATTTCGTCTGCTTGCGCTTCAGGTGCACCAAACTAACCGATAACAATAACGGTGCACCTGCGGTACGATTATTACATTCAATTTTGTTTTATAGATTGTCGCTACAAACACGCACCCTAAGAGAGCGGCGATCGCTGCCACCTTACTTCTTCGCTAAGTTGGTGTAATTGCCCGCAAATCTTCAATTCCTGCAATCAATTGATTTCTAATGGCAACTAAAATATATGTGTCGCATAAATACATCTCTGAAGACGGATTAGCTGCTTTATTCCGTTTACTATACGAACCGACATAAACTAAACCTAAACGCAAATGGTTTTGATAATTCTGTCGAATTCATTCCAAGTGATCATGCCCCTGTTAGACGAAACAATAGTCCATAATATCCATCATGATTTTTTGATCGGCTTTATTATTACATCTTTTTTGATATCAATCAACTTTCTCACGAAACCTTCATAACTTTCTTCCGGATATTCTGGATTCGGACATGTTTTATATTCAGTCTCACCAAACAATTCTCTTATCATTTCATCGGAAGATGGTAAGCTAAGTGGTATTGAAGGAGGAGTGCGCGAAACAACTTTTCTAATTGTTTTTGGTATATGGCTATACAGTTCTTTAAGTTCTTCAAGATGTTCAATCAACTTCCTTTCATCAGTTGTAGAGTACTCTGTGTCGATCCTATTATTTAGGATTTCCTGTAGTTCATCATAAACAACAGGCTCTGTAGCTCTATTCCTACGTATATAAATTGTATCTTTTCTTATGTTTTCTCCTGATTTCAGTGCAATAAATGGTATATATTTGGGATTGTACTTTACAATTAAAACGAGAAAGACTTTGTCTTTGAACTCAGGATCGTTCTCGCCTTTATAGTGGATGGGAATAGGACTGAAATCTAATTTTTTTGGGATATAACTTCTCAGTTTTTTCTCAATATCCGTTATATCAAAACTATTAGATAGGCCAGATGGAGAAAATTGATTTGCATCTGTTTCCTCTACTCCAAACACAATTGCACCGCCATTTTTGTTTGCCATCGCAAGAATATGCTTCGCTAATGAATCAAATGAGAGCAAATCACGTTTGAATTCCAAATCATTATCTTCAACAGCCTCTAGTTGTAATATATCTCGTAAGTTACTACGAGTAGGTTCCTTCAAGAAAGAAGCTAGTTTCTCCTTCCATGGCTTATCTTTCTGAGTATCGTTTGTCATTTGTCAATGCGGTATGACATAGAAATATCTATGCCGTCTAACGGTTAAGCTCAACTGCAGCCGCTACGTGGCACGGTTAGGTTATTTATCTTTACTTTTGGCTGTTGGTTGCAGCGACAAGATTAGTCGAAGCACTCAATGCCGAAGTATTAAGCTTTTATCAACACAATTATTGTGCTGCTGATAACCTATTAATTATGCCGCAGGTGCGGTATTATACCCAATAAAGTATAAAATTACCACAAATACAGATATCTATTAACTCCTTCTTATTCCTCATCAGAATTACCTTATTTACTTTTATTAATCCAGTATAGTCTTACTTTATTGTCTTGTTAAGATAAATAATCGTGACTTATGTTATTGAGATTCCAAACTTGAAAGCTTCTCTGCTTTTTTGGGAAAAAAATTCTTAACCGAGTACTATTGGAGCAAGTTCCTCACTATAAATAGCTGTGGTAAAAAAAATGGAGTATCAAGATGAAAGAGACAAGGCATGCCTTGTCTTTACAAGAAGGATAATTTCCGCATCATTGCCTACACTATATATTTGTCAGTGTAGATCGTGTCACTCTCTTTTATCTTGCTATCCTAAGTGATTGGGGTTAAAATGCTGGGAGTAAAACTGAGCCGACCGATAACGGTAGCGGTGCACCTGCGGTGAAGTTAGCAATCTATGGTGTACAACATATAGCTTGTGCTAAGGAACTTGCTATACAGTGACCTAGTTCTACAGGTACAGCATTGCCGATCTGTCTCATTGTTTCTGTCCACGATCCGGAAATTTTATAATCATCGGGAAAGGTTTGGATTCGTTTAGCCTCAAAGGTGGTGTAGTAACGTATTGGACCATCTTGATATCGGATCATGTTTTCTCCCCCAGGAACGCCATGATCTCCTGCTTTCAGAGCTTTAGATGGCAGATCAATATAACTACCAGTATGACCAGGATATGCTTTCGCACCTTCTCTTAAAACATGTTCGGGATCAAAACTGCCTTCAGAATCAGGTTCTGGGAGTCCTCCAATTTGATCTCTAACTGTTTTCCATGGCTCCAAAGGAGGAGGAAACAGAGTAGGCTGTTGTATCAGTTGATAAACCCGTTGCTGGGTTCTTTTATCTAAATTTTCAACTTTTGATGGCTTAATACCGTGCCTTTCCCAATAGTCATAACTGACGAATTGTGACCATAGCAAGGAATCGAGAGAGTGTGATTCTTGGGGGAAAGACCACTCAATTTTCAAGTCTTCTCTTATTCCAACAATAAAAACTCTTTCGCGGCGCTGAGGAATGCCATAATTTGCAGCATCCACTAAGCGAAAAATAACATTATACTTGACTCCATCATACTTTCCTGATGTATGAATCTTTCTAAGCCTGATCAAATGCTCTTCCCAACTTTCTGAGATGCCAAGGGAGATATCGGGATAGGTAAGTCTTAAAATAATATATTCGAAGTAACTATTGAATGATTTGCGTAGAATACCTTTGACGTTTTCAAAGATAAAAATCTTAGGAGCACAAACACTTATTGCTTTACAGGCATAAGGGAACATATCTCGTTGGTCCATATTCCCTTTATGCTTTCCTCCCATCGAAAACGGTTGACATGGGGGTCCACCCGAAACCACATCAACATGGCCGAACTGATCGAAGTTAAATGCACGAATATCTACATTATGAACAAGGCGATCGCCATAGTTAGAGGCTAGTGTTTGACATGCATCCTTATTCCACTCAACCAAGGCTTTATGATGAATTCCAGCCAGCTCTAAACCTTTTGCCAACCCACCTGCACCTGTAAATAGCTCTAAGCAAGATAGTTTAGACATCCTCTTCATCCAACTCGCTTAGAAAATCTTCAATGCTTTTGGAAAGCTCTTCTCTATTTGCATGCGCACCTTGACACTTTTCTGCCCAAGAGCGTCCTGGATGACAAACGTCCCAATCAGATTTGGCCTGTTCGTATCTGCCCTTTCCAGGATTGTGATTGCCAAAGCCATCAATTAAAGTATTCCAAATTGGTTGATATTTTCTGATTAGGGCCGCTTCAACAGGGCCAATCAAATCACTTTCCTTACCCTCGAGGATCATAAAACGGCAGAAGAAATCGGTAAGATCCAAGCCTTCACCAAGTTTTATGCTCTGGCTATGTTCTTTGATTCGATTATTTAGCTCGTAACTTTTGGTATCTGTAGATGATGAGTGTCTGGCTTGTCGCCAACCTTTTGGAACCGCTTTCCCAACGTAAATAGGCATACGAAATGCCGTTCTATTGACCAAATTAAACTTTGAGTAAATTCCAGACTTAGCAATGCAATAGAGGGCATAGACACCCGTACCATGAAAACGTTCTGTCATAGGGAGCGAATGTACAGGCGTGCCGTTAAAAAAGCGTATCGTGTCTTTGATGATTTCCTCGAAATCGGGAGAAATATAGACATGCTTGGAACGGTCAAAAATATTCATGCTGGCTAAATCTTACACCAATGATAAGAGAAATAGCATTCTATCATATTTGATTGTACAACATTCATGCTTGGGGTGGAGCAAGTTTAGGATCCCAGAGTGCTTATGTAGTAGAAATAATGAAGTACCACGATGAAAGAGACAAAGCATGCCTTGTCTTTACAAGAAAGATAATTTCCGCATCATTGCCTACACTCTACATTTGTCAGTGTAGGTCATGTCAATCTCTTTTATCTTGCTATCCTAAGTGATTGGGGTTAAATTGCTGGGAGTAAAACTGAGCATAGCGGCCTCCACTAGCTAGCAGTTCGGGGTGAGTTCCAGATTCAACGATCTGACCCTTTTCCAAAAAGATAATGCGATTAGCCTCCCGCACGGTGCTGAGGCGATGGGCAATGATGAATACGGTGCGGTCTTTCATGGCTCGTTTCAAGGCTTCCTGCACCAACACCTCCGATTCTGAGTCTAGAGCAGAGGTGGCTTCATCCAAAATCAGAATGCGGGGATTGAAGTAGATAGCGCGGGCAATGGCGATGCGCTGGCGCTGTCCTCCAGACAAGTTGACACCTCTCTCACCAACCCAAGTGTGATATCCTTGGGAAAGCTGGCTGATAAAACCATGGGCATTAGCGATTTCAGAAGCCTCTTGGATGGCTTGAAAGTTTAACTCTGTCTCCCCATAGGCAATATTCTGGGCAATGTTACCAGAAAATAAATTAACTTCTTGGGGCACAATCCCGATTTGGCGACGTAGGCTGTCGAGGGTGACTTGGCGAATATCATTGCCGTCGATGGACACCTGCCCTGCCTGAGGATCTTGGAAACGCAGTAACAGGTTTACCAAAGTGGTTTTACCTGCCCCTGATGGACCCACCAGAGCAACGATTTCACCAGAGTGAACCAGCAAGCTCAGATCTTGCAGTACTGGCAGATCGGGCTTATAGGCAAAGTAAATATGAGAGAATTCCACTTTTCCAGTAACGGCTGGCAGAGGCACAAGGTTAGGCTCTTCGATGAGAGTAGGAGCGATCGCCAATAACTCAAATACTCTCTCCAGGGAAGCCTCTGACTGCTTGAACTCATTGTAGTGCTGGGTTACTAGATCGATAGGGTGGAGCAGGATGACGATGGCTGTCACATAGCTGACAAAGGCTTGGGGAGTTAGATGTCCTAGGGCAATTTGCCAGCCCCCCAGCAGAAACAGCAGCATGATGCTGATGGCTTCTAAGAAGCCCACCACTGGATACTGTAGGGCTTTCAACCGTTCTGCTCGATAGCGGAAATTGCGATTTTGCTCTGCCTCCTGATTAAACCGTCCTACTTCGTAGTCTTGAGCCGCAAAAGCCTGTACCACTCGCATATTGCTAAACACTTCTGTCAGCAGCGCCGAGAGGTTGGAGATCTGGTTCTGAGTTCGCCTCGAGAGCATTAGCAAGCGGTTGCCGAATTTCCCAATCAACCAAGCCATCAGAGGGGCTAGTATAAAACAAGCTAAGGTCAGGGGCCAGTTGAGGTAAAACATATAAATGGGAATGACAATCAGCTGAATTGAAGAAGAAACAAACTGTTGGGACATCTTTTTGAGCACTTCGCCAATGCGATCGATTTCTTCTGTGAGGCGATAGGTTAGATCCCCTGTTTTAGCCTGTTCAAAATAGTCCAATCCCAGTTTGTGTAGGTGAGCATAGACCTGCTCTCGCAAATCCAGCACTACTGCCAAAGAGGCTCTAGTGGTCATAATACTCTCGCCGTATTGGAACGCGCTGCGAATGAGGAAGACTATGGTAGCCAATCCCAGCAAATAAGTAATCTGGACCACATTACCTTGTCCCATGTATAGAGCTAACTGACCCGCCAGATAGGGCAACACCAAGGTAGCAAGGACGTAGCCTATAATGTAGGCAAAAGCTTGAGCGAACAGAGACCAGTGGGGCCGCAAGAACGGTAGTAATAGCCAGTAGCTAGAACGAGTTTTCATGGGGTAGTAACTTTGCCTCCTCTAATATTCAGCAGCCTGCGGTTTGTCTTCAGACGGGTTCATTCCCAGATAGTTTAACATAATGGTGGCAATCCGCCGAGAGGCTCCCGGTGTTCCCAGTCTCTGCCTGCTGTTTTCTATACAAGCAGCCAGGTAGTCTTTATCCGCCAGAGTTTCCACTACTCGCTGCTACCATGGGCACTTCTGGCCTCAGAGCTAGATCTTTGCCGCTGGACACCAACCGATCCAACGAGGGAATCCCCCCAAACTGCACCTTGGAAAATCCCTGCTGTTTCAAGTTTTCAGCCGTGTGGGGATCTCGGGTAATGATGGATAGGCAGCGGGGCGATCGCAGAATATGCCGCAGTACGAAGTCTAGCTGCAGGTGACCTTTGAGTCGGTCCAATGATGGGAATGCCCAAGTTGCGATAAGCCGTTCCCTCTCCCACAATGGGCATACTAGTGCCGCTGCGCGGAAGTCAAAAGTCAAAAGTCAAAAGTCAAAAGTATTATTAAATAAGGCTTTTGGTCTATTGCAACTCCCGTTTTATTTCTGCACTCCACCACTAGCTATCTCTAGGGATGGTGCCAGTTCTCGCAGAGTGCGAATGATGTGCGAGGAATGTTTATCCTCATAGAACTAAAAAGTTTGGCTCAATTTCATCGCATAGTATCCAAATAGTTTGACGATCGCTTGTTCCCCGTGTTTCTGAAGAAACTCCTCTAATTTATTCCGAGTATTAGAACTTAGAGAGTTTATGGCAGAGGGTTTTTCTAGATTGAGGAATTGAGTGCAATCATCAAGATTATAGTAGTCCCTACTCTCGCTCAAGACTTGGCAAGAATCTGTCTCTCCAACTCCATGGCGGTGGATGGCCAGGTGCCTTGGAGTTTCAGCTGGAGTAATTTTGTGGACAAAGTTGTAGCGAGCAGTATTGTATTCATCGCTAACAAAATTGCGTTTCATTTGTGCCAACTCTTCTTGACGATATTGCTTCAGGGGCTTGGAGAAGCAACGCTCATTCTTGAACGATAGCATCTGCTCAAAATCTTTATTTTGAGCGATTTCTTCGGCTTTGTGCATAACCCGAGCACGGAACTCTGCCGGAGTTTGACCAAAGTAGTCATCAATTAAACCAATTTGCTTAGCTACTTTAGTGCCCATGGGCATACACACATTGGTCAATTCTTCCGCCTTTGCTTGCCCCACCCTTCGGGGTAGAGAATAGGTCCAATATTCTGAACCGTAGAGCCCCATGCGCTTGTAATGGGGATTGAGGACAATGCCCTCTCGAGCATAAACCTGATCAGCTGCTAAGGCCATCATCACCCCACCTGCGGCTGCATTGCCCTGCATCGCTGCCATCGTCATCTGGGTATCGGTGCACAACACTTCGAAGACAAAGTCATTCATGGCATTGATATTGCGCCAGGATTCTGCGGCAGGATCGTCAGCCACTTCTATTATGTTGAGGTTAATTCCATTGGCCCAGAAACCAGATCCTCCCATCAGGACAATCACTTTTGTCTGCTGAGCACGGGCAAACAAATAGGCTTCACGCAGGCGCAAGCACTGCTCGGTACTCATCGCACCGTTGTAGAAGGGGAAATGGAGATAGCCTACCTGATTCTTCTGTTCGTACCAGATCTCCCGGAAGGTTTTCACGCTAGGATTGATTTCCAGGGGAACCGGTACTTCGGGGATATCTTTGAGGCGATCGCCCAGCACAAGTGCCGCTGGCAGCTTAAAGAAGATTTGATGGCCTTGCTTTTTTCGCTTGAGGACCGAGATCCATACTGCTCCATCGACGGTGGCACGACAAATGGCTCCATTACGCTGGGCAATGATTTCTCCAGGAACTCCTATCATGGTGTTATCGGCATGAGCACCATAGAGATACATGGGTTCGCCAAACAAGCTATCGAGCAATCCCGGTTGGCTATCAGCACTGCGAATTTTGCGGACAACGGTTTCGACAGTATCACTGGACCAGTCAATGGCCCGTTGCTTCTGCTTCAAGAGCTCCCGCCAAATCCCTTTTACCTCCGGCTTGGTATAGTCTAGTGGTTCAGGCTGATAGTTCTCCTTGGTCAAGTTGGCTAAGGTTTGTTTGATACAGGCGATCGCCCCTTGGGAAAGTTAACCGAAGCCCAGATGTCACCCGCATCCATTTCTAAATCGGCTTGCAGAGCAGTGACACCCCACTCTGATTCGTCATTGAGGATAGCCCAGTCAATCGAGGAAGGACCTCGATCTCCCTTAATACCGGGATGAATGATAATGCAAAGATGCTGTTGCCAAATATCGGTGGGAATGGCCCTTTTCAGGAACGGTGCCACAATCAGATCGGGTTGGAACAATTCAACGGCTTCACGCATGACCTCATCACTCAGGGCGAGTTCAATGGAGACTTTGTGTCCCATATTTACGAGTTCCACATGGAAGCGTTGAGTCATACTGTTGTAGGCAGAGACTATCAGTAGAATACGTATTGGTCTTCTCGTATTAGTCTGGGAACTTCCTAAAAATCTTAAACAAAGTTCTATTTCTTTAGTCATTGCTCTGTTTTGATTGATTTTTTTTTAAGCTTGATAAGATAGATTAAATTTTGACTGATTGCTAGGTTTGTCTAAGAATAGAAAAGTTATCAGCTTTTTTTAACTAAGCTATTCCCCTAATTTTCCATTTTTTATTAGTACCAGACTATCTATTATTTTTTCTTAATTCAACCAATAAATCTCATGATAAATCTCATGATAAATCTCATAACAAATCTCATAACAAATCTGCCGAGAGAAGGCAATCGATGACATTGCCCTGAACAACCTTGAGATCTGTTTGGAGGTAATTTGCACGGGAAAATAAGCTTGATCTCGACGCGATCGCACACCTGTCCCTTTTTTTCAAACATTGCCTCAATCTACCAAATTACTTGCGAGTAAAAATCTCTTACAGATAGCGATCGACGGGAAGAGACCATTTTTACCCTTTTTGGGGAAGCTTAAATGCTTACAGGGCCGATCGCTATCCCCTTGATTACATCCATCTATCTACGAACTACGAACTACGAACAACGAACTCAGGTTATCTGGCTCGTTCGATTCGGATTCCAATGATAATGTTGTTGAGTCACTAACCTTAATCAGTTGCACTGCACAAGCTTTTAATTCTGGCTGCTTAGAGTCAGGACAAGATTCAGGATGAGTGAGACTGTTAGCTTCGGCTTGCTGAGCCCATAGTGCTCCCCAGTGCATCGGTACAAACACTGTTCCCCGAGTAATCGCAGAGGTAATTTGCACGGGAAAATAAGCTCGACCTCGACGCGATCGCACTTCAATTCTTTCACCCTCTTCAATACCTAATTTAGCAGCATCTTGGGAGTGAATTTCTAAAAACGGTTCGGGGTGCATCTTCATGATTTTGGCAATGCGCCCAGTACGAGTCATAGTATGCCAATGACCGTAGAGTCTGCCCACAGTTAACACAAAAGGAAAATCGGGATCTGGAGGTTCGGCTAATCCTTTAGAGTGGTAAGCTCCAAACCGAGCACGACCATCAGGAGTATGGAAACTGAAGTTGGTATAAAGTCTCCTGCCATATTTTTCCTCCTTGTTGCTATCTTCAGGGAAAGGCCATTGTATCGGACCTTCAGTTTTTAGGAGTTCGTGACTTAAACCAGACATATCACAGGGACGACCTTTAGTTAACTGGACAAATTCTGCATACACCTCGGCAGAATTAGCAAAATTGAAATGTTGCTCAAATCCCAATCTTCGTCCTACCTCGGCAAAAATTTCCCAATCTGCTCTAGCTTCTTTGGTTGCATCTCGAAACTGAGGGCAGAAAGTGACTACCCGCTCGGAATTGGTCATAATTCCTGTTTTTTCACTCCATTGAGCTGCTGGGAGTAAAACATGGGCATAGGAGGCGGTTTCGGTAGGGTAATAGGCATCTTGATAGACAGTGAAGGGAGATTGTCGTAAAGCCTTTTTCGTGCGTTCTAAATCCGGCATACTAACTGCTGGATTAGTAGCTGCTACCCACAATAAACCTACTGCTCCAGTTTCTAAACCTGTAATCATCTCCCAAGCATCTTTGCCCGGCATTGGAGAAATAGAGCCTGGGGCTAAGTTCCATAATTGCTCTACTTCAGCACGATGTTGTGCATTTTTGACGACCCGATAACCAGGTAATATATGAGCTAGTCCACCTGCTTCTCTTCCACCCATAGCATTGGGTTGTCCAGTAAGAGAAAAGGGACCAGCACCAGGTTTGCCAATATTGGCTGTCATCAAATGCAGATTAATTATGGTCCTGACTTTAGCCGTTCCCTCTGAAGACTGATTGATACCCATTGACCACAAAGAAAGGACTCGCTCTGAGTTACCCCAATAACGGGCAGCAGTTTCGAGCTCTTTGATGGTAATGCCGCATTTTTCAGCCACTATTTCGGGAGTGTAATGGCGAATTACCTCGGCATAGTTAGGAAATCCTTGAGTACATTCATCAATGAAGAAGGTATCAATTAATCTCCAGCGCATCAGTAAATGGGCAATGCCGTTGAGTAGATCGATGTCAGTACCAGGTTTAATGGCTAAATGAAGGTCTGCTGCTTCCGCTGTAGAGGTGCGGCGGGGATCGACGACAATCATTTTGACCTTACGGTTCTTTTTATGATGAGCCCGCAAACGATTAAAAACAATGGGGTGACATTCGGCGGTATTCGTACCGATCAAGAAGGCACAATCGGTTAATTCTAAATCTTCATAAGTGCAAGGAGGGCCATCTGCGCCAAAACTCTGTATATAACCTGATACGGCCGAAGACATACACAAGCGGGAGTTGGCATCAAAATTATTAGTTCCTAAACAACCTTTGAGTAATTTTTGAGCAAGATAGTAATCTTCGGTTTGTAGCTGCCCCGAACCGTACATACAGATACCATCAACGCCTAGAGTTTTGCGAACCAGCTTAATTTGACCCACAATGGCATCTAAGGCTTCATCCCAACTTACTCGTCGGAAGGGTTGCTCCAAAGTTTCCCGCATCATGGGATATTTGAGACGATCTTTGCCGATCGCCTCGGTTACGGTTGCCCCTTTAACACAAACCTTACCCTTGCTAGAGGGGTGAGAGCGATCGCCGCTCACTTTCCAAATGGGAATTCCTTGAGGATCTCGATGGGTAGCACGCCCTGCTGCTGCGGGGGGCGATACTTCTAAACCACATCCTACACCACAATAGGGACAAAGGGTCTTAACTCCACTCATAAGCAATTAAAAATCTAAAATTCTTTAATCTAAAATCGATTGACTTGGAGCGTGGCTGCACTAGGCATAAGCAGGCAAGATACTCACCAAAACTTCTCGGTTAGGAAAATACAATCTTAATTAAGGTGAGCCAAGAGTATAGTCATCGAGCGATTTCGAGATGCAGAAGGGAAGAGAATCAAGAATTTTTTAATTCTGAATTCTGAATTCTGAATTCTGCATTCTGCATTCCCCATTCAGATGCCTGCTACTACGACCTAATCATGACAACTACCGTAATAAAGTTTCTGTTTCTGCTTCAGCTTTTGCAGTCTGAAGTTTTTCTTCTCCTTCATGGTGAAGAGCAAATGAACCTTTCGGCTCTTTTAAGAAAAACCAGCATAAGAAAGCGACTACTAAAGCAGAAACTCCCATAATTTGAAAGAAGACTGTATTGGCTTGAGCAATAACTACAGGGGTTACCTCTCCACCACCAGCAATCCATTGAGGTAATAAGCTGAAGATGGTCAGATAAGCAACTGCACCCACGTTACCATAAGCACCAACATTACCAGCGATTTGACCAGTAACCCGGCGTTTAATTAAGGGTACAATCGCAAAAGTAGAGCCCTCAGCAGCTTGCACGAAGAAGGAGCAAGCCATAGTTAACAATACTGCTAGAGGTATCCACCAGCCATTATTGAGAGTTCCCATCATTAAATAACCAATACCTAAACCGGCAGTTAGTACAGCCATAGTATGTTTGCGGCTGCCCATTTTGTCGGAAATTAAACCACCACCAGGGCGAGACACTAAGTTCATAAAGGCGTAACTAGAAGCGATCGTCCCTGCCAAGACTTTATCTAGGGTAAATGTACCTTCAAAGAAAGCAGGTAACATCGAAACCACAGCTAACTCTGAACCAAAGTTAACTACATAGGTTAGTTCTAAAATGTCCACTTGGGAAAATTCATAACGATCTTCGGCCGGATAGCGTTTTGCGCCACTGAGTAAATCTTTATTCACACTCCAACAGTTATAAGCTTGGAAAAGATATAAACAAACTAAACCCGCCCAAACTATATACATGATATTTTGATCGTAGAAGCCAACTTTTTTGAGGCGCCAGGCTAAGAGAATCAAAATGCCAGTAAGAGGAACGTTCATTAACATCAAAAACCAGAAATCGCGCTTGGTAGTTACTTCTATTCCTCTAGCACTTTCAGGCTTCTGATAGCGTTTTCCTGGAGGAGTATCTTGCACGTTTAAGTAGTAGAAACAACCGTATAAAGCGGCGATAATTCCAGTACCGGCAATGGCTATACGCCAATTTAAAAGCGGATCTCCGGTAGCTGGATTCACTGCTCCCATCGATAACCAAGTGGCGATCGCTGGTAAAGTAAGAGCAGCACCTGCTGAACCAAAATTTCCCCACCCGCCGTAAATTCCTTCGGCTAAACCTATTTCTTTAGGAGGAAACCACTCAGCTACCATGCGAATACCGATCACAAAACCTGCACCAACAATACTAAGTAGTAATCGACTAATTACCAATTGACTAAAATTTTGTGCTAGAGCAAAGGTAATACAAGGAATAGCAGCATATATTAATAATAAAGAATAAGTAAGTCTTGGACCATATTTATCTAACAGCATCCCGATAATAATTCGGGCAGGAACAGTTAAGGCAACATTACAAATTGCAATGGTTCTTATTTCCCCTACACTTAAGCCAAAATCTGCCTTAATTTGCGTAGCTAATGGTGCTAAATTGAACCACACCACAAAAGACAGAAAGAAAGCAAACCAAGTCATATGGAGAATTTTGTATCTCCCTTTAAATGACCACATTTCTGTAAGCATTTTTATCCTCTTGAAGTTTCAATAGTTAATTTACAATTAATCTTAGTGAGATTATTTTTGTTAGTTTTAAAGCCAATCAATTTAGCATTGGCTTAATTTTTGTCCTTTCTAAATTAGCTAGTTCAAATCAGCTTATTTGTATCTTTTGTTACATTTGTTAAAATTTGATTAAAAAACTGCATTATTGAGATGCGTTTTATACATAATCTCAGTAGCTAGTTATGAATTTATTACTATTGCCAAATAATTTTAACCAAAAAATTACTGATTTTTAGATAGATATTACTGCTCTTTTTCTGTATTAAAACTGGTGTTGTCAGCTTACGATCGACTTTAGATTTGTAACTAGCAACTTGGGTCACATATGCAAGAGGTGTATGTAGATTTCTCTCTTACGTTGCCTAGTAAAAACGCTCCAAAATTCTGTCAAATATGTTACTTTTTGTCAACAAATATGGTAGCATTTGCTACTTTTATTGAGAAAATATTAAATTTTAGCTGTTTTGAGCCTATGTAAAGTTAAAACTTGAAGCTCGAGTTTTAAGATTAACTCCATAAATTTTAGCAGATTCAGTCATGTTCAACTCCAAGACAAGAGGGTTGCCTAACTCATGTTTAACAGAAGGTTTAACCGGGATAATTTTTAGAGCATTAATAATTTCACTAGCAATTGCTTTGGCCAAAAGAGGTGGAACAGAATTACCAATTTGCCTAAACCCGTGCCATTTAGTAATATGAAATCTAAACCAATCTGGATAAGAATGTAACCTTGCGGCTTCCCTGACAGTAATACATCTAGGCATAAAAGGATGAATTGGTCTGGGGGATGTATGAGCACCTTTGTTACTAGGTGTTCCGGCTCTTAAAGTGTTACACAATCTATCAGGATGTAGTTTATAAAAGCGGCTAATTGTTTCTTTTTTTCCCTGTTCTGTATTTAAAAACCTCTGTTTTACTTTTTCTGAATGATTGGTTCTTAAACTGGAAGTCAGAAGATTACAATTAAATTTACGTTGGTAAGAATAATCATCTGACATAGATGCGAAATTACGCAGTATTTTCGCATAAAAACTAGGATTTTTATATTCGGCTAACACCAAATCTTTCTTTAACAACTCAGGATATTTTTCAATTACTGGTAAGTCACCAATCGCCTTCCAAACTGTAGGTGTTTGGGATAATAAATTTGATTGACAATTGCGATCGAGTAGTAGCGATCGATTGCTATTACCTCTTATATATGCTGGTTTGGTAAGAGGTTGGGGATATTGAACAAGTGATAGATCTTTTCTCGATCCTAAAATAATTAATCTTTCTCTATTTTGTGGAACTCCATAATTAGCAGCATTAAGCACTTTTAGGGGTTGAGTAATTTGATAGCCATTAAATTCTGACTTATCAATTATGTCTTTAATCAATCTTTTATACTTATTTGATCTTAATCCTTTAACATTTTCAATCACAAAATATTTAGGTTGTAATTCTAAAACTAGTCGCACAAAATGAAGCATCAAACAATTACGAGGATCATCTAATATTTGCTTGCCAATCATCGAAAATCCCTGACAAGGCGGACCTCCAAAAACTACATCTATATCCTGATTTTCCAGATTACCTAATTTTCTTAATTCCTCTCCTGTTAGATCCGTAATACTGGCACATACTACTGACCAAAAAGGAAAATTAAACTGATGAGTTGCGCAATGAATCGGATCAATTTCTACCACAATAGGAATATCAAAACCTGCTTGCTCAAAACCAAGAGTCATACCCCCAGCACCTGCAAACAAGTCGATTCCTATCGGTCGATGATTAACTTGGGGCATTCTATAATGATAAATCGGTATAAACAATAGTGAGAAATCGCTCAGGAGTCACAAAACCCTTACCCCAAGTAGAATCTAAATCAGCCGTAGGTCGAGATTTAAGAAAATTTTCTAGAGAAATACCTCGATTGATCGCATTTTTAACCCGATTTCTCACAGTTTCCAGCATATTTCTATACTCAAGCAGTTGTTGCCGATTTGATAAAGGACCATGTCCAGGAATAATCAAAGTTTGGTCATCGCATAGAGATAGAATACGATTAACAGCTACAATCATACCATCTATCGAACCACCAGCTCCGACATCAATAAAAGGATACAGCCCATTAGAATAAATATCCCCACTATGAATCACATTTGCGTCTTGAAAATGAATTATTGTATCACCATCAGTGTGGGCAGGAGGAACATGAAACCCATAAATCTTGTTACCCTTCAGATGTAAGGTAGTAGTATCATTAAAAGTAATTACTGGCAGGGCAGCTTGATTGACAGCAGGAACATCAATTCCCAAGATTTCATAACTATGAGGTACGCTCATCTGTTTAGGTACATTATCATGGGCAATAATTACCACCCCTAATGCTCCAAGGTTTTCATTGCCCCCCGTATGATCGAGATGGTAATGGGTATTGATTAAAAAAAGAATTGGTTTTTCGCTGATTTCCTTGACAGCAGCCAGGATTTTTTCAGTTAAAGGAGCGTATTGATCGTCAATCAAGAAAACTCCCTTTTGAGTTACCCCAACCCCAATATTTCCTCCTTCTCCCACTAACATATAAACATTTTCTCTGACAGCAACAGTTTCGATCTTTACTTTGCTAAAATCCTGTTGAGCGATCGCTATTTTAGGTGTAAATAGCGAGGTTATTGCGATACTAAGAAAGACAGTTCCAAGTTTTTTGATTGAGTTTAGGTTAACTTTAAAAAGACTCATATACCTAAAAAGCACTACTGGACATAATGCTTAAGTATAGCCTCAAAAACAAAGAGAGGAAAAATTAATTAAAAGATTGCTAATGAAGGCAAAATAAATCCCGGCGGTGGCGTCCATAAACCAATTTCAAATAAGTCTCTAACCCCTGTCATGCCTTGTCCTATGAAGAGGAGCAGAGCAAAACAATTTAAAATAACATGAATATTGCGCCATAAATTAGATTTATCTCGGTAAATTTCGTCAATAATTGTCAGAGAAAAAATCATCAGTAAAGCGGCGACGATACCATAATAGTAGTGTGACCAATACCACTCATTAGTACGACGAAAAATTCCTTCTTGACAGCCAAGAATTACTACACCCATGCCCGTAAGAGTAGCAAAAACTGCTCGCCAAAGTTTAAGCCTGGCACGATACAATAATACTAAAGAAGCAATAGTAAAGAGAAAAATTAAGATAATAAAAATCAATTCAAATAAGTTATTTTGCCATAACTGTTTTGGCAGAATATTTTTGGTAATTATCGGCTGAGCTAAACCGATTAAAGTAACTCCTACCACTGCACCGGTTAGCCATTTACCAATCTGAACATGTTCTCGCCCAACCACAGGAGGAATTTTACTTTTATCTCCTGCTTTTATTTGTAAGCGTCTTTGACGAGTCTGCCAAGCAAAATTGCTGACAATTCCTATTAAGGGAAATACAAAAATTACAGCAATGAAAGGATGAATTAGGAGTGTAAACTGTTCTGTAGTCATCGCAAAGTTGAATTAGAAACTATGATTAAACTATAGACTAGAGTATCAAAAATTAAAATTAAAAATTGCTTAAGATTAGTTAAGTTAGTAATAATTGATAGCAGCAAACAGTTTAACAATCAACCATCAACCATCAACCATCAACCATCAACCATCAACAAATCAACAGTCCATGACTCAAGAAGTAATTCTCAAATTAGACGGTGTCGGTATATCTGCTCCTATTACTGGCTCAACTTTATTAGAAGATATATCTTTTACAATTAATAAAGGCGATCGCCTAGTCATTGTAGGTGCTTCTGGTGCAGGAAAAAGTACCCTTTTGCGTTTGCTCAATCGTCTTATTAGTCCATCCTCAGGTAATATTTATTTCTCTAACCAAGAAATTAGTTCAATTTCCTCCATTGAACTACGTCAAAAAATAGTTTTAGTGCCTCAAGAACCTAAGTTATTGGGGATGACGGTAAAGCAAGCTTTAGCTTATCCTCTAGCGTTACAAAAATTACCGGCAGCCGAAGTTAAATCTCGATTATCTACTTGGATTGATAAATTTAGTTTATTGTCAGATTTGCTAGAGCATACCGAACTACAACTTTCTCTGGGACAACGACAACTAGTAGCGATCGCTCGTGCTTTAGTAATGCAACCAGAGATTTTACTATTGGACGAACCTACTTCTGCTTTAGACGCAGGTAAAACAGCTTATTTATTACAAATTCTTACAGAATTAGCCAATAGTCATCAAACTACTATTATAATGGTTAATCATCAACTAGAATGGGCGCAAAAATTTGCTAGTCGAGTATTATATCTACGAACAGGTAAATTACTAGAGGATCGATTAGCAGAGCAAATAGATTGGCAAATAATTAAAAATGATTTATTAAAAATCCAAATGAATCAAAAATCTGATGATTTTTGGCATTAATTCAGAAATCAATAAAAACTTTGTTAATTACAATAAATCAAATTTATTTAACTCTTAACTTTTACCTTAGAATCGAGATAATATTCATTGTTATGATATTGGTTATTATGATTAGTTAGTCTTGATTTTAGCTGAGAGCTGAGCAGATCTAAATTAAACCGATAACCAACATTTCTTACGGTTTGAATTAGATTAGGTTGACGAGGGTCAATTTCTATTTTCTTACGCAAAGACAAAACATGAGTATCAATAGTGCGAGGATTATCGATAGCTTCAGGCCAAGCACGACGCAACAATTCTGAACGGCTTAAAGGAGAGCCTTGTGCTTGTGCTAAGACATATAATAAACTGAATTCTTGGGGAGTGAGATCGATAAATTGCTCTCTAAATTCTACTCTCCTTTGAACTAAATCTATTTTTAAATCACCAAAATTTAAGCATAGTGGTGCATCCTTAATTCTAGAGCGTCTCAATAAAACTTCAATGCGTGCCATAAACTCTTGCATACCAAAAGGCTTAGTTAGATAATCATCTGCACCAGCTTTCAAACCGTTGACGATATCCTTTTCTGTAGTTCGTCCCGAGAGCATTAAGATGAGACAGTGGTATAATCGATAAATCCAGCGACAGAATTCGGTGCCATCGCCATCAGGTAAATCAGAATCTAAAATGATTAAAGTTGGTTGCCGATGCTCTAAATTACTTCTGGCCTGCTGAATAGTACCATATTGTTGGGTTACATAACCCGCTTGTTGTAAGTGCCAACCTAACAGCGATCGCAGGTGTGGATTGCCTTCAACAATACATATATATGTCACGATACCTCGATCCTCGTTATTCTTATAAAGTATAATCTCTAGGGTAACAAAGTTAATGTCAAGATATTGTAATATTTGCTACTGAGAATCAAGATATTTTTAGATGGTTGGTTATCTATGTCATCAACAATAGTTATTCTAGAAGTTTTCTGGTTTTGTCTAGGTGGAGCCATTTTTGCCTATCGTCCTTCACGCAGAGTGTCAGAGGCGTTATCATTAGGAATTGTCATAGCCTTAATGCTCTTATCCATAATTTTTCAGGTTTCTTTTCTGCTGGAATTACCTAGCTTTTCTTTCTTTTTAGAAGTCTTAGTTCCCCCGGCGAATTATGATAGTATGACATATAATTTGTCTAGAGTTTTTCTATTTCAACAAGAAAATTCTTTATTTCTAAAAAGCGTCAATACACCCCGTCAAGCTCTAATGGTAATGGGTTCTGACATACTATCCTATGCTTTCCTCAGGTTTTATTCTGATTACGGTGTGGGAATATTTAGTTTCTTAGCGTATATTAGTGTCGGAGTGGGAACCTATGCACTATCACGAAATTTTGCGCCTGTTAAAATTAGCATAGCCTCAACTTTAGTGATCGTAAGTCTTCCCGAATTTTGCTTTCAGGCTACCGCAACGAAAAACGATATATTTACTGCTGCTTCAGCAGTATTTTGCTTCCTTACTGCTTATCGGGTTTTGGAATCATTGAATATTGAAGATTTTTCCCTGACAATTTTAGGACTATCATTCGGTTTTTCTGCCAAGACGACCTTTTTGGCTTTTCTAGTTCCATTTACAATCACCTTCGGTTTTTTACCTGCTGAGTTTTATCGCTCTGAAACTCTCGGATGTACGACGTTATAGCCATGATGATGTCTGGTGTATGGATCGAGGACTGGGATTGTTCGCTGGCTTGAATGTACTTCCCAAAGCTGCCTGGTTGACCTCTTATTCCCATCGAGTAACCCGAGAGATGAACCTTCAGCTGCTCAGAGGTTTGCATGGACTCTGGCAAAGTCAGGGATTCTTATCGGATACAGCCAATCTGGACTTTACGACCCTGCCCTACTGGGGCGAAGCTAAACATCTCGAAAATAATTGGTCAGGCACTCGCCATCAAGCTTTGTCCAGCATCCTGGCGGTACTGGCTCAAGATCCCGATTCTGGGATCATTACCTACGGTGATACTAATATCCGGCACGACAAGAAAAACCAGGTAGTAATGTATGCTCCTCCACTTCAGAAAGGAGACATATTTTTCTGGGGGTCTAGAATCATTCATGGCTCTACCACTGGAACCAATACCAATTTAAGAAGAAGATCGATAGCAGCTCACTTTGTTCCTGATGGGTTCGGCATTGGCAATTTGGAAATAGATTTTAAGTTGCCCTTTAAAGAAAAATATGGACTGATTTACGTTGATTATTCATTAGACAAAATTTTTGAAAATATCAATAATTGCTTGTCTGCTAGTTAATTGTGTAATATAATTATTTAATTCAAGATAATAGCTTCTATACTGGTTCCAGCTTTTAATAACTGTTGAGAAATTGTTCGAGAAACTCCTGATTTTTCCTCTAGAAAAGAACAAAGCTTAATAATACGGACAGAAAAGTTAAATGTAGGCTCAGAAATTGGGATATAATTCATTTGAAAATTGAAACTCGTCATTTCATTTTTAATCGGAAAGTTTAGCTAATCGGCTTTTATTTCCGAGCTCCGTTCACGACCGTAGGGAGTGTACGCCCCGCTTGCGGCACGCCCACGAAGTGCACGAGCGAAGCGACCTCGTAGCGAGCTCGAAGCGAACTTTCCGCATTCCGAATTGGGCTCAGCCAGAAAATATCTATTCATCACCAAAAGTGAGCAAGAGTCTTAATGTGGGCTAAAATAAGGTCTTGCTTTTGAACCGAGGACTTCTTGTTTTTAGACCGCTATGTCACGACTTTCTCGTCGCACATAGCGGCTCGATCATAAAAACAGTCCGACTCAAAAATAAGGCATCTTTTAGGCAGAGGGCTTCTTGTTTTCGGGCAACGACATCTTCTATCAACTACTAACCATCTCAGCTACCATTTGGCATTAAGTTTTAGACGAATTAATTCATCGGGATCTTTGATCGCCAGGCTATTACTATTTTTAATTGTTTCCAAGAGGTTGACTGTGTTTGTATCTTGACGGAAAGATAAGCAGTTGTTTTCAGTTGTGTAATTGATATTGGGAAGATTATTTACTTGAACGTGTTCCCAATCGAGAAACTCTCGAAAATCAAGGTCAAAGAGACCTTCTGCCGATTGCTCCATCCAGCGATCGCCTTCACAGGGTATATGGCGATCCACCGCTCGACAAACAACTCCAACCCTAATGAATTTGAGTTTTTCCTTCTGGATAAGTTCCTCGCTCTGGACAAGATATAAACAATCTAAAGGTGCTAATCTTAAGAACCTTAAGCAGATAAATCCGGATAAAATCCGTATAATATATAGTTATGCTAAGCATGCGGTATGCAAAGTTGATATAAGCTACCTGAATACCTATGTATACTTGAACATCGATCAGAATGTGACAAACACCAGCAAGAAAAAGACTAACATTTTCATTAGCTATCGGCGTAGTGATAGTGCTGCTGTTGCTGGCCGGATATACGATCAACTTAATTCACTGTTTACAGAGCACATTTTCTTCGATGTTGAGACAATCGAGCCCGGCATAGACTTTGTTCAGGTGATAAGAACGGCGCTGGCTTCTTGTGGCGTTATGATTGTGGTTATCGGAAAAAAGTGGTTAGTCAGTGAAGCAACGGGCACCCGGCTTGGCGATGAAAACGACTACGTGACACTAGAAGTTCAAACAGCGTTAGATTCTCGTATGCCGATTATTCCTGTGTTGGTGAATGGTGCTTTCATGCCCAGTCAAAGCGAGCTACCAGAGGCTCTTTCATCGATTGCACAACTCAATGCATTAGAAATACGCCACACTGCTTTTTCAAGAGATATGGAGGCACTGATAAACACATTATACGAAACCTTAGGAGGGAAATTACCAAGTAAATTCGACAAAATCCTGCAGTTAATCTTATTCCCGACGGGTGGTAGGCTAAACGAGTCTTATAAAGCATTTTGGGCGATATTCTCGCTGGTTATTGCTGTTTTAGGTATTGGTGTAGTGATTTTAAGTGTACTGCAATTGATGACAACAGGAACCCAAGGGTTGATACTACCTCTGTCAGAGAGCGAAGACATAACCTATCTTGGTGCTGTGCTGATGACTTCTCTTATGGGAATTGTGGGCGGTTGGTTGGGCAGGATGTCGGTTCGGCGCCGGAGATGGGGCGTGTTAGGATTACAGCTGTCATGCATTATTTTAATCATTGGTGTGGGACTGTTGGTCTACTATTTGATAGATAATCCTGGTAGCAGTTTTATGGATATATTTGGGTGAAGTTATTGAAATCATCTAATAGCCTAACTCTCTTCAACCTGGAAAATCAGAAGATTCTGAAACATCGGGTGGATGTTTACCCTCTTTCAGTTCTCGCAACAATTCTGTCATATCAGCTTGTCTGGCTTCTATTTGCTCAAAACGGTAATAAAAATCAGACTGAACTTCGTAAAAATCAGACATAGAACGAGTTAGTTGTCCTAAGAGTTGATAAATTCCTTTGCGATCTTTTTCCCATTGCTCTCGATCTTTTGCCCATGCACTGGATAGAGCTTGTATAGAACGAGCATTAGAGTCGGTTCTCTGTCTAGTTTCTGCTAATCCTTCTAAAATTTTTTCAGCAATAGCTTCTAGGCGATCTAATCTGTCTTCTGACATCAAATATACTTTGCTTAAATTGAGATGAGATTATTATTTTTTATTGTAAATGAAAATTTTGTCATGTAATAGCATCAAGAATTTTTTAATTCTGAATTCTGAATTCTGAATTCTGAATTCTGAATTCTCTTCATCTTTTCTCTTCCGTGAGGTTGAACAAGACTAGTTATTTCTGGGCCGAGAGGAATAATTCCACCAGGGTTGAGAGGAAACAAAGTACCGTAATAGTCTTGTTTAATTACTTCTAAATTACAAGTATCTGCCACACCAGGCAATTGATACAAATCTCTCAGATATCCACTCAGGTACTGATAGTCTTCAATTCTACGGCGATTGCACTTAAACAGTCCATAATAGGCAACATCAAAACGAATCAGGGTGGTAAACAAACGAATATCTGCTAAAGTCAGGCGATCGCCACAAAGATAACGACGATCTGCCAAAACTTGTTCAATCTGGTCTAAAGTTGTAAATAATTGTTCACAAGCTTCGTTATAAGCTGATTGTGTCTGGGCAAAACCACAGCGATAGACACCATTATTGACTGTGTGATAAATTTGCTCGTTCCATTGGTCAATTTTTTCTTTCAGCTCCTGGGGATAAAGGTCTAAACTGGGATGAGTGGCAAACTGATTAAATTGGGAGTTTAAGATCACGATAATTTCTGCACTCTCATTGTTGACAATCGTCTTAGTTTTCCGATCCCATAAAACTGGAACTGTGCAACGCCCTTGATAATCAGGTTTAGCTAATTTGTATAATTGTGGTAGAGTATCGCAACCCTCTGATGTTTCCGCCATCACCCAACCCCCTTGAGTAGAAGAGGGAGAAACAATATATACTTCAATGACATCCTCTAATCCCTTCAAAGCCCGTACAATTAGAGTGCGATGTGCCCAAGGACAACTTAAACCGACATAGAGACGATAACGCCCTTTTTCTGGTTGATAGGGGTTGTCATCTTCACTGCTAATATAATTGCGGAACTGACTACTAGGACGAGAGTATTCTCCAGACTGCTTTGAGGGTGCTAGTTGGGACATCATTATTTTCCACAGAGTCGTCCAAACAGTTTTGGCGATCGTAATCAAAACTGAAGCAGGCAGAGATTTATTTTTGGGTTTGGGTTTCTCTAATTCTTTCATCGTAAATTGGGGTTGGTAAGGGGGCGACGGAAACCCCTATCATTTATGTATGGGGAGGAGTCGCCCCCCTTACACAAACAACCGCCCGATAGGGCATCGACATTAGATGCAATATTGGTATCCATCTTTCCTGTGTACAATTTGGCAGTATTTGTGGCTAATCCCTTGAATTAGCCTGTTTTTAGTTGATATATTGAATGAGCCTGATGCTCTGGTCGCTACTCGTCCGACATAAGTACCGATTTTTTTCCCTGTGGTCACGATCGCTTTAACAATATCCCCTGTTCTAAAACCAAAATGGATTTTTTGTCTCGAACAGTAACGAATGGGAAACCCATATTTATCAGTTCGGCACATTTGCCTGGTTCCATGCCCTTTTGCTGTTATTAGCAAAGGTTGGATAACTTCCACTATCAGTTTTTCAGGAGTTGATTTGCCAACGTTAGCAGCATCTAACCAATGAGTTTTGGGAAGATTTTGACGACAACGGTTGTACTTGGTTAAGCCTCCAGAGCCAACCTCTACAGGTAATCCTGTTGCTTTTAAGTTTTCGTAAAACTTCCAACGGGTTGAATTAACTGCAGCAGCATCAGCTAATGGTTTCTTGGCTTGAGATAAGATTCTTGCCAAGAGAACGGGTTTTTTAGCTAAAAACTGCTCTAAAACCTGATTACCTTTTTTCTGATTGCAGGGACGACAGGCTAAGGTTAAATTACTCAGGCGATTCGAGCCACCTCTTGAGATAGGCTGTATATGCTCAACTTCCAGAGGAGTCTCTTTGGCATCGCAATAAGCACAAGTTCTTCCCCATTTCTCCAGAAGAAACTCCCTAACTTCGTAACCAGCTAATTCGCCTTGTTGATACTGTACGCCCGATATTTCAGGGTTTTGCATCGCGCTCGTGTCAAACCTAACCAATTCTTGAGAAATCTCTGTTATGGGACAATAGCGACAGAGTTTTTTGACCCAAGTTAAGATATTCTCGATTCTCGACTGCAATGAGGGGGCTAACCAACGGTCGGCTCTTTTTCTGTTGTCAAATCTCGGTTTTCTGTACCTTGTTTTTCGAGAACGCCTAGCTCTTCTTAGTTGCCGTCGGGAAGTTAAAGCTTCCCGAATTTGGTTTCCTCGATGGGTTAATTCGGCAGCCCAAACAACTCTACTACCTTGAAGAATGGCTATTCCCGTTGTTTTTGCTCCAGGATCTATTTTTAATCTATGGGGATGAGTGACACAATTTTCTCCCTCCAACTGAAGCATGATGATGGTAAATGGGTATCTTCGAAAAACCCTAGCCTGTCCCGAACAGAGCAATTTTCTCGCTCTGGCAGGGTGGCAAGGATCTAACGGTTTTTTGTTTTTGTCTAAAACGAATACTCGCATAAATGAGTTTCTCCTATTACTAGGGTAAAGTGTGCCTGGCCAATGTTTAACCTCGGTACTCTCCAAAAGACACTGGCTTAATCTCGATAAACCTGTTTAATCTTTTGGTTCTAGAGCCTAGAACTGGCGGGCATTCTAGGGTAGGAACTTTAACACTTGGGCTAAACGGAGTTCTCTTGGAACTTAGGCGGGTCAGGTGTGTGCCGTAACCCTCAAGCCCCCGCCTTCAGACGTGGGGATGGTTAGCACCGAGCTCCCTGACATCCGTATCGTTACCAATAATACAAACTATCTTAATCATCTTTTTATAGCAGAGATGACAGGGATTATGCTAAAAAAGTACAAAAGATAAGAAAAGGATTAGAATAAATACCTAGGACCGTAAATAAAATAAAACCTAGTTTAAAAATTTAACAATTTATTTAATTTAAGATTTGATGACCAGTTTTAAGAATCCTAGTTTTAAAACTAAATTTGCTCTCACTACTCCTTTATACTATGTCAACGATATCCCCCATATCGGTAGTGCTTATACTACCATGGTGGCAGATGTAATTGCTCGTTGGCAAAGACTTTGCGGTAATAGTGTTTTATTCATCACTGGCACCGATGAGCATGGACAAAAAATTCAGCGCACTGCTGAAAGTAAAGGTTTAGAGCCACAAAAACACTGCGATCGCATTGTTTCTAGTTTTGTGGAACTATGGGACAAACTTAATATTCAATACGATCGCTTTAGTCGTACTACTGCCCCTAAACATGAGGGAATCGTGCAAGAATTGTTTCAGCGAGTCTGGGAAAAAGGAGATATCTATCTCGCTCAACAACAGGGTTGGTACTGTGTTGCTTGCGAGGAATTTAAGGAAAAAAGAGAACTCCTCGAAGATGGATCTTGTCCCATTCATACTAACCGCCAGGCTGAATGGCGAGATGAGGAAAATTACTTTTTTCGTCTCTCTAAATATCAACAAGCATTAGAAACTCTCTATCAGGAAAAACCTGAGTTTATTCAACCAGCAGCCCGTCGCAATGAAGTATTAAATTTTGTTAAGCAAGGCTTACAAGATTTCTCTATTTCTCGACTGAACGTATCTTGGGGCTTTCCCATCCCTAACGATCCTAACCATACTTTTTATGTTTGGTTTGATGCTCTGTTAGGGTACGTAACTGCTTTACTCGAACCAGAGCAAGAACCGACTTTAGAGAATGCTTTAGCACAATGGTGGCCGATTAATTTACATTTAATTGGTAAGGATATTTTACGCTTTCATGCAGTATATTGGCCGGCGATGTTAATGTCTGCCGATTTACCCTTACCCAAGCAAGTATTTGGTCATGGTTTTTTAACTAAAGATGGACATAAAATGGGTAAAAGTTTAGGAAATACTCTCGATCCACTAGAATTACTCGAAAAATATGGTTCTGACGCAGTTCGTTATTACTTCCTCAAAGAAATAGAATTGGGCAAGGATGGAGATTTTAACGAAACTCGTTTTGTTAATATTCTGAATGCGGATCTAGCTAACGATCTCGGCAATTTACTTAATCGTACCTTAGGGATGTTAAAAAAATACTCTCAGAGTACGCTACCTCCTCTAACAGGAAGCGATATTGCTGAGGATAATCCTCTCAAACAAAGAGGGATAGGTTTAAGCGATCGCGTCAAAGACTTTTACAATAATTACTGCTTCGATCGAGCTTGTGAAGAAATTCTTGCTCTCATTCGTACTTGCAACAAATACATAGATGAAAGTGCTCCTTGGAAGTTGTATCAACAAGGAAAACAATCCGAAGTAGAACAAATTTTGTATCTAGTTTTAGAATCCGTGCGCTTATCAGCTTATCTACTCTCACCGATAATTCCTAATTTAAGTAACAAAATCTATCAACAATTAGGTTTTGCTCTAGATTTTAACCAGAAAAATTTTGGTTTAAAAACTGAACTACAAGCCAATCATTTTCATTGGGGAAAACTCCCTGTTAATCAAAATTTACCTAAAGCAAGTCCGATTTTTGCCAAACTAGAACTATGCTCTAATTGATAATGTGTAGATTCTGGACTATAACTTTTTCCCAGCTAAATTAAAAAAAATTTTTTATTATCACAAAACAATTTAAAACGAGGTATAAAAAAATGTGGGATAGCTTTGATAGCGACCCGGTATTTCCCCCAGAACAAGTTCTCGAAAATAGAGGTCGTGTAGCGATTTTTATTGATGGCTCTAATCTGTTTTATGCCGCTCTGCAATTAGGTGTAGAAATAGATTACAGTAAACTTTTATATCGTATTACTGCCGGTGCAAAATTGCTTCGTGCTTTCTTTTATACAGGAGTCGATCGCAGTAATGAAAAACAACAGGGATTCCTCCTGTGGATGCGTCGTAATGGTTATAGAGTGGTAGCCAAAGATTTAGTCCAATTGCCAGATGGCTCGAAAAAAGCGAATTTAGACGTGGAAATAGCAGTTGATTTAATGGCTTTAGTGGGCTCTTACGATACGGCAGTTTTAGTCAGTGGTGACGGAGATCTTGCCTATGCAGTAGACGCAGTTAGTTATCGTGGTGCAAGAGTAGAAGTAGTTAGCTTGCGCTCCATGACTAGTGATAGTTTAATTAACGTTGCCGATCGCTATATTGATTTAGAACAAATCAGAGATGACATTCAAAAAACCTCTAAATCTACATTAGATTATGATAGTTTTTCTGGTTATAACTTTCTTGATTCTAAAGAAACAACTAGTAGTTGAATGCAGAATTCGTGAGGGGCAGAAAGTTCGCAGAGTTCGCGCTATGCTCCTGCCAAATGTCTAAGTAAATCATTCTTTTTGAAAAATGGTATAATATCTTCAGGTATGATGCAGATACAGGTGTTGTCGTTCGTCTTTTCCATCCTCGTCGTAAGCAATGGGATGAACATTTTCTTGGGGATGGTCTTGATCTAGTGATCTGTCAATTTTGAAATGTGGGATAGGAGGATGGGAATGCAGAATGTAGAATGCAGAATGCAGAATGCAGAATGTTTGCCGAACCACAAAATCCAAAATCCAAAATCCAAAATTATTTCCAGTACCTCAAAACGATTTTGACAGACCACTAGTTGGTTACACAGCGATTGGTAGACCTACAGTTTATCTGTTACCAATTAATCCGAACGTGTAGAACTTCGTCGCACCCCCATCTCTATTGGTGTTTCTTTTTTATAAAGCTCCTGGTGCGATCTGACTCAATCTACAGAAAAGCGGCCGCATCTTGTTCAGGAAAGCGATCGCGTTTTACTAAGTAAGAAAATATACAAGGTTGGGTTAAGCAATAGTGCAACCCAACAAAATTACGACATCAGCTATCTGCTTTGGGCGCAAGCCTTCATCAGTGTCAAATCAAGTCAGCAATAGGTGAAGGAGTGAGGGATAAAACCCAATACTACTCGGTTAAGCCTCAAAGTCTTCTGGTGAGGGAGAATTCAGAATTCAGAAAGTTCGCCTTCGGCTCGTACACTCCCTACGGTCGTGAACAGAATTCAGAATTATTTTTCGCTGAAAAACAATACTTCTGCCTCCTGCCCTCTGCCTTCTGCCTTACCTTAACCAAAAGTTGACATCAATGGCAAACAAGAGCGCCCCTACCCCCACAGCCAAAATCTATAATCAGAAAACATTATGAATACTATATTGGAACCAACAATTACTATCCCTAGTATCATTCTAATTTTCATCCTCTTCGGTTACATTGGCGTTCCCCTTTGGAGCTGGTCACTTTATCTGGCTGCTATTCTGGGTATTTTCCAGATACCAATTTGGGGATGGATTGTCTTTGCTATAGCCGCCTTAGTTTTGAATATTCCTCCATGGCGTCAAAAACTGATCACATCAGGAATTATCAGAGGGATTAAAGCCCTCAAACTATTACCCACGATTTCCTCAACTGAAGCAGAAGCGATTAAAGCAGGTAATGTTTGGGTAGATGGTGAATTCTTTTCTGGCAAGCCTGAGTTCAAACTCATTCATAGCCAACCTTATCCCCAACTGCCACCAGAGGTTCAGGCTTTTCTCGATGGTCCTGTGGAAAAGGTGTGTGGGATGGCTACTGACTGGGAAATTTACCAACGCAAGGACTTACCTCCTGAGGTTTGGGATTATCTTAAACAAGAACGCTTTTTTGGCATGATCGTTCCCCAAAAATATGGGGGATTAGGATTCTCTAACTTAGCTTACAGCGCCGTGATGACCAAATTAGCATCCCGTTCTTTTACCCATGTAGCCAGCGTTGGCGTGCCTAACTCCCTCGGACCGGCAAAACTACTACTCAACTATGGTACACCAGAACAGAAAGATTATTATCTTCCCCGATTAGCAAAGGGAGAAGAAATTCCCTGTTTTGCCCTCACTGAACCTCATGCAGGCTCAGATGCAGCCAGTCTTACCTCCCATGGGGTGGTGTTTAAGGGTAATGATGGCAGGCTTTACCTGCGTTTGAATTGGCAGAAACGCTATATTACCCTAGCGGCGATCGCTACTCTTTTAGGACTAGCATTTCGACTCCAAGATCCAGAAAATTTATTAGGTAAAGGAGAAGATGTGGGCATTACCTGTGCTTTAATTCCCGTCGATACCCCAGGAGTAATCATCGCCAGGCGTCACGATCCGATGGGTGTACCCTTTTACAATTCTCCTACAGAAGGACACGATGTCGTGGTTCCCATCGACCAGATTATCGGTGGTGTAGAACAAGCAGGGCAAGGGTGGAAAATGTTGATGCAGTCTTTAGCTGCGGGACGAGGAATTAGTTTCCCCGCTACTTGTACCGGCATTGCCCAATTGGTAACCAGAGTAACGGGCGCTTATGCTAGAGTCAGGAAGCAGTTTGGACTTTCCATCGGCCGCTTTGAAGGTATTGAAGAACCTCTAGCTCGTATTGGCGGATTAACCTACATCATGGACGCGCTGCGGCTATATACTGTCGGTGCAGTAGATCGAGGCGAACAGCCTTCGGTCATCTCGGCGATCGCCAAATACAACTCTACTGAACTTTCTCGCCAAATCGTCAATGATGGCATGGACATTCTCGCCGGTACTGGTATTTGTCGTGGTCCCAGGAATTTACTCGCCCACATTTACACGGCTATTCCCATTGCCATTACCGTAGAAGGAGCTAATATTCTCACCCGCACCATGATGATTTTTGGTCAGGGAGTAATTCGTTCCCATCCCTATGTCTATCAGGAAATAGAAGCACTGCAAAAGAACGATGTTACCTCATTCGATCGCGCATTTTGGCATCATCTTGGCTTAGTGGTGCGTAATTTCTTCCGTTGTCTGTTGTTAAATATTTCTCGCGGTTATTTAGCTTCTTCTCCTGTGAGGGGTGCAACTGCTAAATACTATCGCCAACTAGCATGGACATCGGCTACCTTTGCCTTCCTCAGCGAACTAGCGCTGATTTCCTTTGGTGGTACTCTTAAGCGACGGGAAAAGCTAACGGGACGTTTTGCTGATCTTCTCTCTTGGATGTATCTGGGTGTAGCTACCCTGCGTCGGTTTGAAGCAGAAGGAAGCAAATCAGAGGATTTACCTTTGGTTCATTGGTCAATGCAGTATGCTTTGGCTCAAATTCACGCAGCCATGCTCGGCATTTTCAGCAATATGCCTATGTTAGGTATGGTGAGCTGGTGGTGGCGACTAAACCCCTTAGGGACAATGCCATCAGATCGACTGGGTAGTCAAATTGCTCGGATTATGCAGACTCCGGGTACACATCGAGATGAATTAACCAAAGATATCTATATTCCTGCTGCTCCCAGTGAAGCCTTGGGACGTTTGGAACGTGCTTTGCTATTGTCCTACAAAGCTGACCCCATCTTGAAGAAGATTAAGACTGCTATTGGTGGGGGTACATTACCGAAGGCTCGACCTGAGCAATTAGTTGACAAAGCCTTGACAATGGGTATTATTAGTGAAGAAGAGTTTGAGTTAATCACTGAGGCAGAGTTAGCTCGTAATGATGCGGTTCAGGTAGATTCGTTTACCTTAGAGGAGTATATGCAAGGAGGACAGACTAGTACCGCTGCGCTCCAAGTCAAAAGTCAAAAACATGCTGCGAGCGAAGCAAATGTGTCTAAAGTATTATAAATAAAGGCTAAATTTGTTTTGAGTTTCGTTTCCTGACCCAGAAGCGCGAAATATTTCTTAACAAAATGACAAGCTCCTGTAGCCCTCACCCCCAGCCCCTCTCCAAACCACCCCTAACCCCTCCCAGGAGGGAACTGGGAGAGGGGAGCCAAGCACTGCAGAATAAGGGTTTTACGAATTCGCGCTTCTGCATCCGTTTCCTCAACCCAACACCCATGCCTCCGTTGGTGGGATAACATACGTCTACTTATAGCAAATAATTAAGACAAATTAGGATAGAGAGCGATCGCTCTTTATCCTAACTTCTATTGTTATTAGATGAGAAAGGTTGAGAAATTTTATTATCTAAAATAAAAAAATATCAAGCCAAAAAGCAACAAAGAAATAATGATACAATTAACCCTGATGAATATGTTTTAAACCCAATCTTTAACCTTACAACAAAAACAACTATGAAACTAGACGGGAAAACTTATAAACAAGTCCAAGAAGCACTTATAGATGCGTTTCCTTCCTATAACAACTTAAAAAGGATGGTTAGATTTACTCTAAATAAAAACTTAGATAACATAACTTCCAGTCAAAACAACTTATCAGATGCAACATTTGACTTAATTGAATGGGTGAATTCTCAAAGTAAATTACCAGAATTAATAGACGGTGCTTGTCAAGAAAATCCAGGAAATGAGTTGCTTAAATTGTGTCATCAAGAAATATTTGAATTAAATAAAAATACTGAATTAAATAAAAATAATTTTCAAAAATTTTAAGCAAATAATAAATCTGAAATAATCTCTAATTTAAAGTCAACTTTAACTTCAAATAAAAATAACATTATGATTCTAAATCCTTTGTTTGATCAAAAAGATCGTCAGAGATTACAAAAATCATTAGTTACATGGATGAGAAGATTTACTACAGAACATAAACGCAGAAATTTTCTTGTCAATGCTGGTATTGATGATGCCTTGATAATAGCGTTACATCTTGATGATGATTTCTTGTCTTTATCAATAGCATTAGCTAACAAATTTTGTGACTATTCCTATAGTAGTGAAAAACCAAATTATCATCCTCTTGTCGCTTTTTCTAAACGTATATGTGAACTAGCAGCAGAAGGAATGTATAACTTGTCGGATCAAGATAAACAATTATTTCATAACTTTGTTGAACAAGGTGAACAAAAACTCAAAGCCTTAACCTATCGTCAGGCAATTGGCAGAATAGAATCATCCCCCGATACTAAACCAGAACACGGAATTGGTACAGGAATATTAATCGCTCCCAACTTACTTTTAACCTGTAATCATATCTTTACTAAAAATCAAATTAAACAAGCATGGGTAAGATTTAACTATACAGAAAGTAGCCATAACTTACCTGATGACTTATTTGAACTTGACCTTAATTCTATTAAACAATCTTCTCAACTTGACTATGCTTTAATTGAAATTAAAGGACAACCAAATCAAAAACCAATTCAACCTGTTAACATTACCCTAAATGCTGGTCAAAAAATTCGGATTATTCATCACCCCGCAGGAGAAACAGTAAAAGTTTCTGAATTAGGAGAAATCGTCAAAGTTGGAAAAGACTATATAGATTATAATCTTAATACTTATGAAGGATCATCAGGTGCGCCAATTTTTGCAATTTTTGACGAAGATTGGCAATTTGTAGCCATTCATCGAGGAAACCCCGGAATCAATGCAGGGCGTAATATTCCCTCCGGAATTACCTCTGGTGTACCGATTCTTGCTTTTTTCAAAGAAATTTAAACCTATTTATCTTAACTCTAAAATTTGATGTTTTCGTTTTCACCTAAAATCTCTGAAACCTTCCAACGTCAGGCAAAACGCTATCAAACCTTTTTCATCCCTAAAGATCGGGTAGATGTTAATTATGATGATACCCCTATCAGTGCAGGTACAGCTTACTGCCGTCTGTGGTTAGAAGAAATGTGTTTAGCAAAGGATATAGAATGGTTTAAACATCGTTATCCTGTGGTTCACTCCGCCATTCGTTTCAATCATGGTAAAAATCCTATAACTGTTCCCTGCTTAGTCAAACCCGGTACACTACAAGAATTAGCCCCAGATAATTTAGATAAAGTGATTATCCGTCATTGTGCTTTAACTCCTCTATTTCCTTTCAATGGAGGATTAATTGAATTACAAGCAGGATTATTTAGTATGGAAGCGAGTGACCCTATTAATAAGTTTATCCAAACAATGGATCGTTTTTCTCAATTATTACCTGTTCCTGAAATTTCTACAGTATTAAAAATTGTCCAACCCATTTATCAAGGAATTGAAGATTTAATAGGAGTTGGCAAAAGTGAATTAGAATTAGGTTATCAAGATACTTTTTGTCCCGCAGGAGGAGGAAGTAATAATGATTTAAAATCGGGGTATTTTATGGCTATTTTAGCAGAAGAAAATGAAGTAAATCCTAATAATCTCTGTGTTGTTGATAGTAAATTACGTTTAGAATCTTCACTTACTCAAAGTTTTACCAGAAATAGTAAACCCTTAGAAGGTTATAGTTATATGTTGTTTCGCATTGAAAAGCAGACTGAACAAGATTGGGAATCATTAACTAATATCAATGACTTATTTGAAAAAGCTCAAGAAGCAGTATTTGAAGGTAAATATGAAGAAGTAAAAAAGACTTTAATTCCAGCAGTCCGATCAGCCATTTATCGCAGTCCAGATGTAGCTAAAGCTGACCGTAAAGTAATGACTGCTAAGATTGAGGATTATCTTAAAGAAATTGGTTTAGAAGGACAAACAAAATATAAATCATCCTTATATTCAATTATGCAGAGACCTTTACCAGAACTTGATACCAAAACTGAAGGAGAATTAAACGCATTAGAGGCAATTTTTAGTCAATAATTGATTTTAAAATTATGAGTTTTTATAAAGATATTGGATAAGTAATTAAAGAAGGCGATCGCTTATAATGGAATTTCTCACACCTCTCGAAAAAATAAATCTTAGGAAAGTTTTAATCAGAATTAAAAAACTGGAAACGTCTTATGCCCGTAGTGAATTTTTACAGTTTTGTGGATTAGCCCAGTGTATTAAAGATCTTCAATTAGAGCAACCTATGGCTCAGTTTGTTGTTAGTCTGATTGCTCAATTTTCAGAAAAATATATAGAAGTAGGTGGATATAGTCAAAGAGCTTTACTGGTTTTTTTAACATTTATTAGTGATGATCGTAGTTACTTAGATAATGATCAAGATATCAAATTCGTTAAGTCTCTTATTAGTAAACCTGATTGGTCTAGTATTTTAGAGGATGATATTTTAAATCCTCTACATGAATTAATTGAGGAGTTACAAAATGTTTCTCATGCAAAAAAATTTCCCGAAGAAAAATCTCAGAATATAATTCAAGTTTTTCGTGATATTAGGCCTTATTTAAAATATGGATTATCTCTTATTCAAGTTTTGGAAGAAATCAGAGAAAAATTCAAAACAATTGATAAAAACAAAACAATTGATAAAAATATAGAAAAATTAGTGGCAGAATTTTCCCAAGAAAGTGAAGTAATAAAGAAAGAAATAGGTTATAAAATTAATATTGTTTTATTGGTAATGAATCAACAACAAGCAAAAGAGTTGGATTCAGAAGTAGCTTTTTGTGATTATCATAAGATATTATGTGATCAATTTAATAAATTAAAAGACCAACTAACTAAATGTGGAATTACTAATTGGGTTGAACATTATCAACAAACTTCTGAACAATGGCAACCTTTTAATCAAGGTGATTCTCAGAGGAATATTAAGAAACTTATTGAAGAGGCGTTTATAGAGATTGAGGTTCAATATGAACAAAAAATAGTACCTAAATTTATTGATATTCGTGAGCTAAATGAAGATGATAAAGATAATTTTAAACTATTAAAAAAATTACGGCATAAGGGGTGTATAGTGATTATGGATGCAATTTCGATGCAACATCCTGAGATTCAGAGTTTATTCAGAACAACAGCCCTTGATGCTTTTCCCAATACTTTAGTAGTTATGATTGCTCCTAAGTATTCAGTGTTTGATATTGTTAAAAAAATAGAAAGTGTTATCGAACAAAGGATTGATATCGACTTTTATCGCCGTTTACAATTGAATGATAGTAAATGTAGAAGAGTTGGGGATAAAATAGGATTTCGGAATTGGTTAATCAATCAAATTCCATATTTATTACCAGAATCAAAAGAAGAAAAACCATTAAAGGATGTTAGAAATTTTATGTATTAAGACGGGGAGTAGCTAATTTATGATTTTTACTTTCTATTCATATAAAGGCGGTGTAGGACGCACGATGGCTTTAGCTAACGTTGCTGAGTTACTTTATCAACGTGGTTTCAAGGTTTTAATGGTAGATTTTGATTTGGAAGCCCCCGGTTTAGAAAGATTTTTCAAAGTACTAGAAGCATTTTATCAACCTAATGAAGTAATTGAACAACGAGGAGTTATTGATTTACTGCTTTCTTACAAGAAATTATGTTCTATATCTAATTTAGATTCAGAAAATATATCAGAAGATGTAGCAGCAATAGAAGATAAATTTCCTTTTCCTGTTGAACCTATTACTAACTTTATTGTGCCTCTTTATGAAGAAAATGAACAGGGAGGTTCACTTTTTCTTATTCCCGCAGGATATCGTCGTGAAGACAAGTTTTCAAATTATGCTAAAAACATTAATTCTTTTGATTGGAATAATTTTTATGATAAATGGAATGGAGAACAGTTTTTTGAATGGTTTAGAAAAGAAGTAGTCAGTTTTGCTGATGTGGTATTAATTGATAGTCGTACAGGTATCACTGAAATGGGTGGGGTTTGTACCTATCAGTTAGCAGATGTAGTAGTCATGTTTCTTATCCCTAATGATCAGAATCTTGATGGTACTTTGAAGATGGCTCAAAGTTTATCAAATCCTGATTTAATTGAAAAGGGAAGAAAAGGGAGAGATTTATCATTAGTTATTGTTCCAAGTCGCGTGGATAATGGAGAAAAGAAGTTATTAGATAATTTTCAAGAGGACTTTGAGCAAAAACTAAATCCCTTTATTTCAGATGAATTAAAGTTTAAAAAAAGTGCTTTTGTTGATTTAAAAGTTCCTTATGTTCCTTTTTATGCTTTCAAAGAAAAGGTTGCTGTTCGTGATGCAGAAAAAGCTAGCGCTTCTGATTTAAGTGTAGCCTATGAAAACTTGACTGTTACTATAGTACAGTTAGCATCTAAAAATTATATTATTGGTCTATTAATTAAAGAATTATTTAGTAAGAAACAGGTATTAGATAGATCAGAGTATGCTCAAACTACCTTACGAATTTTAAAAAAATTTAATTTAAAACCTGATGAACCACCTAATGATTTTCATGGAATATATGTTTATACTTTAATTAAATATGGTTTTGGTAAACCGAAAGTTATTTTCGATTTATTTCAAGAAGAAAAAATTCAACAGGAATTTCAGAATAATTTTAATCTGAAAAAACCTCTTAATTTCTTAGAAGGATTAGATGATTATATAGAAAATTTTGCTATTGTTGATGAGATTAAACAACAGAATATTGATTATAAAAAAGAAATTGAGAAATTTGCTGCTTTATTTATGAAAATTGCGAAAGGTGACAGAATTATAACAGAAACTTTACAAGATCATTACTGGGTAGATGATGAATTAAAGAGTGGAACTTCTTCGCCAAACAAAGAATCATTCGATGTTCAGAAGATAGATAAATACTTGGAAAAAGTAATTTGGCAATACCAGAATTGGGAAGTGGTGAAAAAGAATAATGAATCTTTTTTACTTGAGCCGATGGAAAGAGCAGATTTATACAAATACTATGTTCAATCCTATTGTATTGATAAACAAGGAAATGAACAGTTATTAGATGATTTACTAGCAAAATTCATCGAAGATAGCAAACAAACCTTTTTAACACTTTTAGGTGACTTTGGCACGGGGAAATCTTCTTTTTCTATTCATTATTTTATTGAATTAGCTAAAAAATACCTTGACCATAAGAATGAGCGTATCCCCATCTTTATTTCCCTAAAGGATTATAAAGGGAAGTTAAATATTGAAGACTTTATGGTCAGGGAATTCTACGAGAAATTCAAGATAATGCTAAATTTTTCAATTTTTCAGCAACTAGCACTGGAAGATAAATTTATCTTCTTTATTGACGGTTTTGATGAGATGGCTTCACTTACTGATCGAGAAATTACGTTTCAAAACTTTAAGGAATTGACGAAGCTATCTGAAAATGTTTTATTTATGACAAAGGAGCAGCATAAGTTCTATAAAGCTAATAAAGTATTTTTAACCTCTCGCACACACTATTTTTTAACTGAGTCTGAAGAAAAGACTATTCTTCAAGCTGATTATACTATCCTTTATCGCAATTATGCTACGAAAAGCAATTATGAAATAACTCGGATCAAGCTAAAAGAATTTAACGATAATCAAATAAGAGAATATATTCAGAAACATACAAATAACGAAGAGATAACAACCCAGTATTTAAAATTAATTGATAATACCTACAACTTAAAAGAGTTATCGACTCGACCATCGTTGTTGGAAATGATTATTAAGACAATGCCAATACTGAGAGAGAAAAAGAATATTAATGCCTCGGATATTTATAGAGAGTATACCAATATTTGGATAGAGAGAGACGATTGGCGTTTTCAAATGAAACCCCAAGGGAAAAGAAGTTTTATGTGGGAAATCGCTAGTAAGATGTTTGAGTTAGGTGGGGACTTTTCTTTACATTATTCTAAGCTGGACCAGCCAAATGATGAACATCTGAAACCTGATTTTGAGGTATCGGATCAAGATTATTATCAGTATGAATCTACTACTTGCACTTTTTTAAATCGTGATTCTGATGGTAACTATAAGTTTATTCATAAATCTTTTATGGAATATTTTGTTGCAGAATCATTCTATTGTCATTTGATAAAAGATAATACTCAAATTATTGACTATTCATCCTTAAATGCTGAAATAAAGTTTTTTTTAAAAAATATAATTGCGCTACATAAACATGAATTAGATGCTCTGGATATAAGTAACTTTGATCTTTCTCAAATTGATTTAAGCTATGGTTCACTCAATAAAACTAACTTCAGTGGTGTTAACCTCCGTGATGCCGACCTCCGTGGTGCCGACCTCCGTGATGCCGACCTCCATGGTGCCGACCTCAGAGGAACTCAAATTGATAAAGAAACTGTATTAGATGATAAATGGAATTTAGTCTGGAAAATTATTAATCAAGGAGCTGTAGGCCAAGATCTTAGTGGAATCAACCTCTGTGATGCCATTCTCTGTGATGCCAACCTCCGTGATGCCAACCTCCGTGA